>BNJU01003404.1_pt1 | contig 261471 bp, 331 predicted proteins | sample 8539281 | NCBI WGS metagenome assembly BNJU01 (sample SAMD00202456, study PRJDB9452) | human saliva metagenome | isolation source: human saliva | place: Japan
TGAAAATACTGGTTTGGCTCATTATCTTTTAATCGAGGAATTAAACAGAAAAATACATTTCCTCTATAGGGACTTATCAGTCGCTTATCTCACTAGCATTTAGCAACTTGATATAATCCAGACCCCATTTCTCGACAGCATCTAATACAACTTTGAATTCCTGCCCCATTTCAGTTAAGCTGTACTCAACTCGTGGTGGAACTTGGCATAGACCTTTCGTTGAACAATCTTATCCTTTTCTAATTGACGGAGATGACGGGTCAAAATAGTTTGAGTAATCCCAGGCAATAATCTCTGCAATTCTTTAAATCGTTTGGTACCCGTACTCAACTGATAAATGATTACCAGTGCCCATTTCCCCGTTAAAACCCTTCTGCGTTGTCGCGAATGGACAAATACCATACTCGCTCACTTTATTTGGCATAAAAATATCTTCTTTCTATTTTTAAAAAAATTTATCTTTTAGTATCAACAATAGTACTACTTTTGATACCAGCTATCGAAAAAGTGTCTACTTGTTTTTGATTGTAACTGTTACAATTATATCATAAAAAAAGAAATGGAGAATAGATATGTCAACAAACTTAGAAATTTTCAATGCTTATAACCAAGCCTTAATTGCTGGTGACTTTCCTGGTGTCTTTTGAAAACGATGGCAGACGATATTGTCTGGCATCAACCTGGTAATCATAGTATATCTGGTACAGTTGTTGGTAAGGACAAGCTAGAGCTCACCTAGCTACATTTGCTGAGAAAACTAATGGAACCTTAGGTGGTAACAAATTGGGTTTCTGACAATAAGGATTTAATCGCAGCTAATGTTACTTTTTCTCGGAACACGGGCTGATGGTACTGAACTCAATATGAACGGATTGACCTCTTCCGTATTGAAGACGGAAAAATCAAAGAAGTTTGACTCTTCTCTTCAGATCAAGCTGAAGAAGATAGCTTTTTGGGGATAATTTAAGAGGCTAGGACAAAAAAATTTTGATTTTAGGAATTCTTTATTATAAATTTTTAAAAATCGATAGATTAGAAAAAGCGAACAAGACAGTATTCTGAGTGTCAGATAACTCGTTTTGTTCGCTTTTTATATTTAAGGTTAGACTTTTATCCCAGACTCTTTTAATTTACTCTCCTAACTGAGCACTGTAGGCGATAATCTGATCAACTGTGTCTGACAAGAACTGAATGGTATCACGGAGTGGTTTGTCTGTTGAAATATCGGCTCCGATAATCATGGCTGACTCAAGTGGTGTCTTGCTACCACCTGATTTGAGGAGGTTGAGCCAATCTTCAGCTCCAGTTTCAGAATTTTTAGATGCAAGTAACCCGCTGTTGAGATAACCAAACCTGCTGAATAGGTATAACTATACAAGCCCATGTAGTAGTGAGCTTGACGCATCCAAGTCAAAGCCGCATCGTCGTCAATTTCAATGGCATCTCCCCAGAAATCCGTCAAGACTTCCTTCATAATGCTATTGAGTTTACTTGCTCCAAAGGTTTCTCCTTCTTCAATCAATGTATAAACCTTGCGCTGGAAGGTTGCTTCCAAGAGGTGGGTAATAAAGTTATGGAAGTAGGTGTCCGTCAAGCGGTGTGCTAGGGCAAAGCGTTTCTGACGTGGATCATCAGACTGGTTTTCTAAGTAATCACTTAAAAGCAATTCATTGAAGGTTGATGGCGCTTCGACATAGTAGGTCGACATGTGGGCGTTGAAGTAACTTTGATGATTGTCAGAAAAGATAAATTGACCAGAATGCCCGATCTCATGAATCAAGGTATAAACATCGCTCAAACGACCTGTCCAGCTCATGAGGACATATGGATGCACACGGTAGGGATCAGCTGCATACCCACCAGAATCCTTGCCACTATTAGCAGCAAAGTCAACCCAGCGCTCTTCTTGATAGCGAGCAATTTCTTGACTGTATTCTTGACCCAATGGTGCGACTGATTTTATGACCAAATCGTAGGCATCATCAATGCTAACCTCTGGATTCAAAGCACTGTCCAAATCCAATTTCCAGTCCGCAAAGATCATCTTTTCAAGACCATTGACCTTGGCAACATGCTTGAGGTATCTCTGGGCAACTGGCGCAAAGTCCTTCATGATAAGGTCAATCTGGCGATCAAACATAGCACGGTCTACTTCTTGCTCAGCCAGAAGATAGTCGAATACTGAGTCATAACCTTTCATATCTGCCAACAATTTCTCAGACTTGACCTGAGCAAGGTAGGCTGCCGCAGCTGTATTTTGGTGCTTACGGAGTCCTTCTGAGAAGGAACGAAAAGATTTCTCACGAACCTCAGCGTCCTCGTGATTTTGGTAGAAATTTTCATAGGTCACAAAGCTGTTTTTGTAGGTTTTTCCATTGGCTTCAAAGTCAGCCATTTCGAAATCCCCAGCTCGCATCTTGGTGTAAATATCCTGTGGACTGTAGAAAACTTCGCCAAGATTAGTCAAGGCCTTCTCCACATCAGCCCCTAGATAGTGGGCTTTTTTGATTTTGGCCTGACGAATGGCTGCCGTCAAGTGAGGCAACTCACCCAAACGGTCCAAGACTTCCTCGTCTGCTGCCACCAAGGCGTCGTCAAAGAAGGTTAAGGCGACACTGGCATCTGTTTCAAATTCCATCCCAGCTTGGGCAATATTAGCAAACTCTTCATTGCTATAATCTGTCGTCTGAGGCATAAAGGCATAGTTTCCAATATGACTCATCTGGATATAGATTTGCTCCAATTCCGCAAAAGCCTTCTCAAAATCCTCAAAAGTGTGAAGATTGCCCTTGTAATCAAGGCTAAATTGGTTAATATCTTCACGCGCCTTTTCAATCGCACGCAAGAAGTCCTCACGGTCTTGATATAGGGCTGTCAAATCCCAAAGTTCCTTTTTCAGGAAATTCTGAACGGTGTTTTTGTTCCATTTTCTTCCTCTTATTTCTCTAATTCTAGCAAAACACTAAGGGCTGACAGGGCATAAAGCGGTGCTGTTTCTGCTCGCAAAATACGAGGACCAAGACCTGCCAAGACTGCTCCTTTAACTTCAAAAACTCTCGATTTCTGCAGGTGAGAGACCACCTTCTGGACCAAAGATAAAGAGCAGTTTAGCTCCCTTTTCTATCCCAGCAACAGCTTGGATAAGCGCAGCTGATTCTCCTTCTTTGGCTGACTCTTCATAAGCAACCACGACACGATCAAACTGATCAAGTTGTGCTAAGAAGTCTGATTTTCTCTCAAAACAGCTCTAATGCTTGGAACAAAGTTCCGCTTGCTTTGTTCTGCTGCTCCAAGGGCAATTTTTTTCTAGTTTTTCAACCTTTTTACCCAATTTTCTTTGCCATCCCATTTGGCGACAGACCAGTCTGCAGGAAAGGCCCAGATTTGACTAGCACCCAGTTCTGTTACTTTCTGAGTGATAAACTCCAGCTTGTCTCCCTTGGGAAAGCCTGAGGCAATGGTCACTTGGACAGGCAGTTCCACATTGTCAGCCAATTCCTCAACCAGCTCAAACTGACGCGCCTCTACATTTATCACGCGCGCCAAACGCTTGATGCCATCATCAAAGACCAAAGTAACCTCATCATTTTCCTTAAGGCGCATGACCTGAAACATGTGCTTGCTAGTTTCCTTGTCCTCAATGGTGACAGGTGAGATTGCACTCCCCTTGACAAAAATACTGCTGCATACTAACCTCCAATCACACCAGAGATATCCTTAGTTTTTTGAAGACACAGGCGTTCCACTCCCTTGGATTATGTGAGTTTCAAGGAAAAAAATCCAGCTGACTTCTGCTGACTCACGGACCATGTCCCACTTGTCCCTGATAATGCCACTCATGATCAGGTAACCTTCATCCTTGACCAAGCGATAAGCATCGTCTGTCAGATGAATGAGGATATCCGCCAAGATGTTGGCCACGATTACGTCTGCCTCAATCTCCACGCCTTTAAGCAAATCGCCTGGCGCCACATGGATATTTTCCATACCAGGATTGAGCTCAATATTTTTCCTGAGCGACCCGAACCGCTACATCATCTAGGTCATAGGCGAAGATTTCTTGGCACCTAGAAGTGAGCTAGCAATGAAAGGACTCCTGAACCAGTCCCCTACATCTAGCACTGTTTCTCCACCACGAAGGACCTGCTCCAAGGCAAAAAGACTCATCTTAGTCGTCGGGTGTGTTCCAGTCCCAAAGGCCATACCAGGGTCCAGCTTGATAATCTTTTTCTCCCGCAGTAGCCTCATAGTCTGTCCATGACGGCACGATGGTCAGGTCATGGGTAATGCGAGCTGGTTCATAGTATTTCTTCCAGTTGTCGGCCCCAGTCTTCCTCAGCCAAGGCAGACGTCCCCATCTTGACTTCTCCTAAGTCCATAAAATCTGTCAATTCTGCTAAGCGAGCTTGTAAATCTTCTTCAACTACCGCTACATCAACCGTATCCGGATAGTAGGCTGTCACCACAATTTCTTCCTGTTGCTCGACATCAGGGAAAATCTCACCGAAACGATTGACGTTGCCCACATAGTCCATACTGTCTTCAATCGCAACACCCTGGGCACCCAGCTCAATCAAGAGATTAGAGACTAACTCCTCTCCCTCACGCTTAACTGTAACTTTTAACTCTTGCCATGTTTCCATTATTAAGATACCAAGCCCGTAAAACACAAAGCCAAAATAGGAAACTCTCTGAAGACGTTTGTGTCTAAGAGAAGTTTATCTTTTTGGCACCGTGTTTAGGGCGGGTTCAGTTTAGAAATGTAACTGAACCATCCTTTCTATTTCTCTATCAATTTTTTCATGTAGACCATATCCATGCCTTCTTTTTCAGGCTCGATATGAGTTTGGCGATAGCCGTTTTTCTCGTAAAAAGCAACCATGCCTGCATCCTGTAACACCGTACACAAATCCCATTGTGTGATGGTTGGAAATTCTTTTTCCAGTAAGCTTAAACCTTTAGATCCATACCCTTGTCCTTGATACCGAGGCAAAATCGCTGCCGTTCCCAACCAAGCTTTCGTTAACTCGGCATTGGTCTGAACTCGTAAAAATCCTATGTTTTCTTCATCTTCTTTTACAAAGTAGTAATAGCTATTGGGACGCTCGACTAGTTTCCACTTAATTCGTTCACGGTCCTCCAGATAAGGATCGTATTCATCTTGGTATTTGTCATAGACAGCCTTAAAGCTAGCTCTTTGAATCGCAATGATGGTCTCCAAATCCTCTGCTCCTGCTCGTTCAAGTCTTATCATAAACTTCCCTCCAAATAATCCCTCAATCTCCCCTGCAACTGCGGAACTACTTGACTGGATGTCAAAAATTCCTCAATGTTCATCAGTTTATAGGCTTGCCCTTCATCTCCAAAGGTGATACTGTCAAACTGATCCTGACTTAACTGACCAACCATAAATACTGACTGTCTGCCTTCATAGAGCATGCTGGGATAGACCTTGCTCCAGAGCAGGCAATCTTCGGTCAAATGAATGCCTAGTTCCTCATAAACTTCACGCGCCACGCACTCAAAAGGACATTCGTTTCCTTCACGACCACCACCTGGCAACTCCCACATATTGGGCCAAGGAATGGTTGGTTTGTCATCACGTAAGATAGTCAAGACCTTATCCCCACAAATCAAGGCAATCTTAGAGCCTGTAAAATCCATTCTGCTATCCAATAATTCCATGATATTTACTCTTTTCTATGATGACAATTACTCTCTAGGAAAATACGAGCTAGCTTTCTTCGATTACCTTTTGGCAATCTGCATCCCAGTATGCCTGCCATCTGCCATGTTTTTTCGCAAAATAAACGGTAAACTCATCATTTACATAATCTGCAACATAGCGAAGATTAGGCGGATTTTCCTCAAAACTTAATACCCAAGGATGGAAGTAAAAAGTTTTCTCCCACCTCTTCTGAGTATAGCCCAAATCCTTGGCAAACTGAGGGATGGGTTGCTGCATCTCACTTTCCAAACAAGACTGAATGGCATTGTCAATACTATTTAAACGAGCTAATAGTTGCTGAAACTGGTCTTCCTCCTCAATTTTGAAAGCACCTATGAACTCAAATTCTGCAAAGTCTATCGAAAAGTCAAATAGTGTGATTTCACCATCCTCAACACAGTGACCCACCTCATCAACACGGTCACGAGTTCCAGACTTCAATACTCGCTCGAAATCTAGATTCGCAAAGCGATTGCGAGGAAGAGAAGAGGAAGAAAACTCAGATTTATCTGACTTTCTCATAAAAATTTGTTTGATTTTTCTCTAACATGCTCTCTCCCCTTTGAATTCCTTATTTTTAAAGTTTCCTAGTATCTCGGATAAGGATAAAATTCTCCTTCTTCCAAACCGACTTTCCCTTCTTCAAAGACTTCTTGGTTCCATTCCATGACGAATTCTTCTGCTTCTGGGTCTTCCAAAAAGTCCATGAGGGCATCTAGCCCAACCTCTGCAGTATCTTTGAGGAATAGCGCAAAATAAGCTAAAAATTCACGAGAAAAACCTTTCTTCGGCAGGTAAGGGATGACTGTGAGATAGTCTTCTGCATTAACTGTTGACTTAGCAGGGTTGTAAAAAAGTACCGCTTCTTCAAAGAGGATATCATCTGACGAAACCTCTCCGTCTTCATCTAACATCTCCACCCCTGCAGCATTTTTGTGCCTCTAATAGAAAAGCTCACTTCAACCGCATGATTGCGCTTGTCCCAGCTAATCTCATAATCAAAAGGAAAGTTCTTGTCCAACTCTTCTTGTAAAACATCTAAAAAAATCCATATGTTGCCATTTTGTCCTCTTTCTATACGACTCTTCAAATCGCCCCTGATTACTCGGAATATGCTAAAATAGATACTAACATCTTACCACAAAATTATTTCATGTCTTAATTATAGCACATTACCTCCGAAAACCCTTGATATCATTTGCTTTCTTTAAAAAAATATTTAAGGCATAAGATCGACTTAGTTTTCTTGAAAATTCTAAAATATCAACAAAAAAACTCAAAGGGACTAGCAAATCATTTCTTTTCAGAAAACGAGATTCCAGCACTGCAAATCAACTTTTTAGCATCTACTACCCTTTTTATTCATTAGCAATTTACCTCAATTTGTAGTATCATATTGAAAAAGAAATCAATTATGAATCTAGAACAATATTTAGGAAAAAGATATTAGAGTTATTTTTTTGTTGACGGTCAATTTTTAGAGGGACATTGTAATAGTTTTACAGGAAACTTGATACTGAAAAATGAACTCTATGATGAAATTACAATAAGTACAGATAAGCATCCATATATTGGGTTTAATGAATCTGAAATCGCATCAATAGAGTTAACCAAAGACATTACAACATAATGACAGGAGTTTAGTAGCATGAATAGGACTGGGAAAGACATTTTAATAATTATTGACGGGTGCGAATACGTCCATTGTCCTGTTTGTGGAACTGTTACAGCAGTATATGATATCTGTGATGTTTGTAAATGGCAAAACACTGGAGAAACTAATATTGATGGCGGTCCCAACAAAATGACACTTGCGAGGCTAAGAAAGCATACACAAAAGGAATACCCATAATCTAAAAGGAAAAATTAATAGATTTGAAAATAAAAATTTTAACAATTGAAGTAATCAACAAACATAAAAAGAGGTTGGGCAAAAAGACTTTGAAATCAGAAAGACGCATAGTATCAGGGCATTGAAAAAGCTTGATACTATGCGTTTTTGTTATGTAATGATTTACTTCATTTTCTACTAAAATTGAGTTTTTGACCCTAGCCTCTTAGAATTGATAGCCACTATATCACTTTTTCAACCATATTTATAATTTCTTTTTAAGCTTGGATTGGTCTTTTCTAATTCTATCCCATGACCTCATTTTTACTAAAAGTTGCTAAATAGATACCATTTATTTTTAGGCATTTTGGGGAGAAAAGTTTATATTTTTTTCTGATTTCATCTTTATGATCCATTATGTACTGGTTTCGAGGCAGACAATAAAAGATACCTTCACCAAAAATAGCTCAAATCTTCATCAGATATTTCAATAAGCTCTTCAGGTTTTACAAAAATCGCTCTATTAACTCTATCTTTTTCCACTAGAAAAACCTTATCTATAAAATCTTTATCAAATCCCATCTGAAACTAACTCTCTAAAATTAAATATTTCGTTTAGTAATGATATCCTGCTTCTTTTTTTATTTGGTCAAAATCCTCTTAACTTTAGGATCCACCACGTATTTTTTTCAGCCAAAGGTCCATAACCAACACCTTCTGGATGTTCCAGTATTTTTTTACAGACTCTAGATTATCCTGACTGGGAGAATTTGGAAATTCCATCCATTTATAAAAAGAATCTAGTAAAAATTTCAACAACAAAAACTCTTTTTTTCAAATCAACTAAAGCACAACGACCGTCTACTAATGTTACTAGTACACTATTTTTTTGAATCATCCAATCCAACAATGCTCTTTAATTCAAACAAGTCAGTCATCCCCTTGTAAATATAATCAGTAAAATCTTTCATTTTAACCAAAAACCATGCGAGAATTTATCAGGCAGGTCTTTCCCTAGCTTTATGCTTTTTAGTTAAGGTCTCCTTTACAAACGAAGTGAATTTCCCAAATCGTCTCCATGATAACTGTATTTTTAAAAGTAACCTTATCAACCGTTGCAATACCTTTACAACTCCCACTTACAACATAATATTGTCTCTTAGAAATACTATCCTCTAATCTGTATAGAGTAATCATTTGTTTATCAATCATTTGCCATTTCACTCTATCATGGTTATTTTTTTGACTATGAAACTTGGTAGGAAAAAAATCCAGTTTTAGATTTGATATCACTTACCAAAACACTTGTCAATCCGGTTTTTCGACTCATGACTTAAACTTCATTGAAATCAAATACCGTACTCTTATTATCTAGTTTATAATGGATCGTTTCTTTAAATCAAATAAATAAATGAAATATAAAGACTTGTGTGCTAAAAATAGATACTACCATATTACCACATTCGTATCAGAAAATCCATGTTAGAAAGGACTGCTATGCCAGACAATCTCGCGCTTCGTATGCGCCCCTAAAAACCATCGACCAGGTCATCGGTCAGAGAGCATCTGGTCGGACCCAGGAAAAAAATCATCCGTCGCATGGTGGAGGCTAACCGTCTATCATCCATGATTCTCTATGGGACCTCCGGGCATCGGAAAAAAACCAGTATCGCTTCGGCCATCGCTGGAACGACCAAAGTATGCCTTTTCGGACCTTCAATGCAACTGTTGATAGTAAAAACGTCTCCAAGAAATTGCTGAGGAAGCTAAATTCTCAGGTGGCCTTGTACTGCTACTGGATGAGATTCATCGTCTTGACAAGACTAAACAAGACTTTCCTCCTTGCCTCTCTTGGAAAGTGGTCTAGTCATTATGATTGGAGCGACGACTGAAAATCCTTTCTTTTCTGTCACTCCAGCCATCCGTAGTCGTGTTCAGATTTTTTTGAGTTGGAACCCTTGTCTAACCAAGATGTTAAAGAGGCCGTTCAAATAGCCCTGACTGACCCTGAAACGAGGTTTTGATTTCCCTGTTGAGTTAGATGATGATGCCCTTGATTTTTATCGCAACATCTACCAATGGAGATCTCCGTTCTGCCTTCAATTCGCTTGATTTGGCAGTTCTCTCTACTCCAGAAAAAGGATGACGGTGTCCGTCACATCACGCTCGACATCATGGAAAAATAGTCTTCAGAGAAGCTACATCACTATGGACAAGGATGGAGACGGACACTATGATGTTCTCTCTGCCCTGCAAAAATCCATCCGTGGATCCGATGTCGATGCTAGTCTCCACTATGCTGCTCGCTTGATAGAGGCTGGGTGACCTTCCTAGCCTAGCTCGTCGTTTGACTGTGATTGCTTATGAAGATATTGGCTTAGCCAATCCCGAAGCTCAGATTCATACCGTAACTGCTTTGGATGCTGCGCAGAGGATTGGATTCCCCGAAGCCCGCATCCTCATTGCCAATGTTGTGATTGATTTGGCCCTTTCTCCAAAATCCAACTCAGCCTATGTGGCTATGGATAAGGCTCTGGCTGATCTTAAATCATCCGGTCACCTACCAATCCCACGTCACTTGCGTGATGGTCACTATAGTGGTAGCAAGGAACTAGGCAATGCCCAAAACTACCTCTATCCACACAACTACCCAGGTCACTGGGTCAAACAAGAGTACTTGCCAGAAAAAATCCGCAACCATAGCTACTTCTCACCAGAAGATAGTGGAAAATACGAACGTGCCCTGGCTCAACGCAAGGAAACCATTGATAAATTACGAAACTTATGAAATCCTTTTCAAAATTTTTAATTTTCCCTTGATTTTTTTTGAAAAAGTGGTATCATATAATCATAGAAACGCTGTGGTGTACGACTTCACATTTAAGTGTTGACCGACTATTTTTTGTATTATTAGGGAAACAAAAAGTCTTCTAACAGCATGTAGGCCGTCTCACACGGAAACAGCTTCAGTTAGAGCGAGTTGCCCACCTGCTTAATTGCGCGGGTTCAATACAAACCGTGAAGTTTCGGCACCAATACAGCTTTTTTTATTTGCCTCCTTAGCTCAGTTGGTAGAGCAGTAGACTCTTAATCTATGGGTCACAGGTTCGAGCCCTGTAGGGGGCATCTAAATCAACAGGAAAAAGCCTTTATTTATAAGGCTTTTTTGCTTGTCTATAACTGATTTGCCCCATCATTTGCCCCACATTTTTTTTATGAGCAATCTTTCCAGACATCTCTGATTATGAAAAACAAAAAAGCTATCCTACCTTTGCAAATTTGGATAAGATAGCGGAATATTTTAATGCAACTCCAACCCAACTCTTTGGAACGAGTAAAGAGATTGAGTTAGAAAAGAGTGTTCTTGAATCTAATGAATACTCTGATAAAGTAAGTGAAATCTTAAAAGCTGTCAAATACATCGAGCATTTCCTACATACTGATGGACAGTACTTAGAGGATTTACTTTACCTAACAAGAGGCAACCAACTATACACAGAAGATGGAAAAGAGTTGTATATTGATCCAACTTCTCAGAAAAGAACACTTCATACCCAATATGAACCTGGTTTTATTGAAGCAAGAGATAAATCTCCACTAGAGCTCTTAATTGAAAATAAGGAATTGTTTGATAAATAGAAAAAAAGCGAGGATAACCTCGCTTCAGATTGAAGTTAAAATCTTTAGAAGACACTTTTTATAAGGACTTTGTCTTTCAAATCTGTGAAAAAGGGTGAAAACTCCTTTTTCTTTTTGTAAGATCAGACTGAAACTTCCAAATTGTTTATTTATTTTATTGACATTTTCTATAAAAAAATAAGTACAATAGTTTTATTAAAAACATACTATACTATATAGGGGGTATTGAAATGAAATTTTTCTAATCGTTTACTGCTATTCCTTGCAGGAGTTGTTTTTTGTCCTTTTAGGACTTTTCCTATTTACAAACCCAGTAGCTAATCTTGTTGCTTACAGCTGGTGGATTTCATTTGGTTTACTGGTTTCTTCTATAGCAGCTATTTTAGGCTATTTCTCTGCACCAAAAAGAGCTTCGCTCACCTGTTTATCTTTTCCAAGGATTTGTTAGTCTTCTCTTAGCTCTTTACCTCGTTGCTTATGGCTTTTGTGACCCTGCCGGTCGTCATTCCGACCATTGTAGAATTTGGTTAATGTAGAAGCCATTATTGCTTTCTTTAAAGGCAATCGTCTAAGATTGATTTTCCCTATTATTGGTAGCAATATCACGTGGGTAGCCTTGCTTGAATTTTTACTAGGTCTAGTGATTCTGTTCAATCCAGTGGCTACAGGTGTCTTTGTCGTTTATGTCATTGCCTTTTCAGTTTTAGTTACTGGCTTCACCTACATTATTGAGGCCTTTCGTAAATAGTCTAGTTGCTATTTCTATCGCATTCAAAAAAGCTGGGAAATCATATTCTCAGCTTTTTTGTCTCTTTAATTATCACTTTTTCGCATTCCATTCTGCGTAGAAATTTGTTTTTCCATTTTATCCTCCGATTTGAACTCGCACTGACATTTATTTATAACAACACTATATATCTAGTATGGCATAATCATTAGGTATTATAGATTTTCAAACCAAAATAGAAACCTCATGAGTCATTCGTTATTTTTGCCCCATTTTTAAATTCTGACATTGAAAATACCTAAAAGTATTTCCCTAAAATCAGCTATATTTCAACATTTTTGTTTATTTTCAATATGAAAAGTTCTTACAAATTCATGTCGTTATCCTGAGAATAGTTAGAATAAATTAAAATAAGGTCTTTATCTAACACGAAAGCCACATATGTTTATTTTTTCATTAACTTGTGTAATGAAAAATAACTGAAAAATCTTTTGCATCTTTCTGAGTCGGAAAGTCAATTATAATATTGTCCAACGCAGTACCAAACCACCTATTTGCCGACCTTTTTCTATTGCTTTTACAGATAGGAGTATTCTTCCCTTAGCCAGCCAACGGTTTATCGACTTCATCCTTGCTAATAAACACCTGCTCTGTTAAGACGGACACTCTTATCCCAAAAAGTTCCAAAGTCTCACCTGACTCTGGAACTTTTTGATTTCTACACTATTGTTTGGCTTCCTGTTTTAATTGTTGCACCTGTTCCTCGTACTGGACAAGCTCCTTGTCTTTTTATATTGATAGTCGCTTCTGCTTCAGCAATGCGGCTTCTCAGATCTTGAGTCTTGCTATGGTGATAGCTAATACCAATAACACTACCAGCAATGATTCCGATTACTAGACAAGTAAAAATCACCAAAATCAAGGAAGCAGATAGTTGTGTAAAGACAAGACTGACAGTTACTGTTTTGACGATTGAGCAGACCAAAGCAGATCACAATGACTAATAAGATCAAACCGCCAATTAGATAAGCCTTATCTTTCAGTGACAATTCATTAAATTTTTTAGCATAAGTTCCTTTTCTCCTGACTATGTTGATAGAAAACTACACAACATTTAGATATTAACCGAAGCCATTCTACTAGAAAAGATTCGATACTGTCAATAATTATTTGATTAACACTCCGTAACTCTACTTGAGTATTTACACATAATTATTGACAGTATCCCTGATTTGATCTCGCACTGACATTTATTTATAACAACACTATATATCTAGTATAGCATAATCATTAGGTATTATAGGTTTTCAAACCAAATAGGAAACCTATATGAGTCATTCGTTATTTTTGCCCCACTTTTGCCCCATTTTTAAATCCTGACATTGAAAATACCTAAAAGTATTTCCCTAAAATCAGCTATATTTCAACATTTTTTTGTTTATTTTTCAATATGAAAAGTTCTTACAAATTCATGTAGGGGGCATTTTTATACGCAAAAAGCCTTGGTTTTCTAAGGCTTTTTGTGTAGTCTTAGCACTAAAAATGAGAAAAAGATTTTGACAATTCGCGTCACATGAAGTTATTTAAGCATCTCCTTTTCTTTCATTACCATTTCCTGTTATAATAAATTGTACTTCTAAAATAGAAAGGTCTTAAGATGACAACTCTTATTAAGCATAAACGTGTAGAATTTTCAGAACTATTTTATGACCTAGTGTTTGTTTTTGCAATTTCAAAAGCAACTGCTTTAATTCACCCTTTTCATAGCGGTGTTGTGGCTTGGGATTCTTTACTTGATTTCTTCATCTCTGTCATGGTTATCATCAATTCCTGGATGATTCAAACCATTTATACCAATCGCTATGGAACAAACTCGTTATTTAACATGGTAATCATGTTTATCAACATGGGACTTATGCTCTTTATGTCCAATATGATTGGATACAATTGGCAACAATGGTTCTATTATACCTGTTGGGCTGTTGGTACATTGACCCTTACCTTATTTTTTCAATATTTGGTTGAATTTTTTAGAAAATCAACCGATAATACTGATCGGGAAAGTATCAAAGGTTTTCTATGGTTAACAGGTCTAGGAAGTTTAGGAGTCTATCTGGCAGCTCTTTTTCCTATTTACGTTGGAGTCTATATCTTTATTGCTAGTATTCTGCTAACATTTATTGTGCCAATTTTCTTGATTACTAAAGATGAGCATTTCCAGGTAAATCTTCCCCATTTAATCGAGCGCGTCTCCCTTCTTGTGATTATTACGTTTGGAGAGATGGTTGTTGGGCTAGCTAGCTTCTTTACAGTCGAGAATTTCTCGATTTATTCGGTTCTCAATTTCGTTATCATGCTTTCCCTGTTCTTGTTTTATTTTGGCGAATTTGACCATGCTATTGATGAAGGATCTAGTCAAAAGGGATTATTTGTAATTTATAGTCACTATCCTATTTTTCATCGAGGCTTATGTTGATGACAGTTTCGATGGGTTATCTCCTGAATCCGAGGCTAATCTTCTCGTTGCAATCAGCTTCTTTTATATCGGAATTGGCCTCTTCCAAGCTGCTGTCCTAGCAAATGGGCCCTATAACAAAAACTATCTTCGCTATCCGAGAAGTTACTACTGTGCTCAAGCGACACTCTATCTGGCTGCCTTGATTCTCTCTTTGCTTTTCGCTTCTAATCCTATAACAGTGTTGAGTATTGCAACCATTTTTACTCTAGCTATAGCCATTCATTTTATTTATTTTTATGTGACACAGAATAAAAAAATATTCCAAATCTAACTGAGGGTTCTTTTTAATGAGTTTATAACATAAAAAGCTTTGGGAACCAAGGCTTTTTCATTAATTTGTTTTTCCATTTTATCCTCCGATTTGAACTCGCATCTGACATTTATTTATAACAACACTATATATCTAGTATGGCATAATCATTAGGTATTATAGATTTTCAAACCAAATGTGAGTCATTCGTTTTTGCCCCACTTTTGCCACGTTTTTAAAGCCTGACAGTGAAAACACCTAAAAGTATTTCCCTAAAATCAGCTATATTTCAACACTTTTGTTTATTTTCAATATGAAAAGTTCTTACAAATTCATGTAGGGGGCATCTAAATCAACAGGAAAAAGCCTTGATTTCAAGGCTTTTTTGATGTCAAATAACTTTTTGTAGCAAATCATTATAAAGGTTTTCCAACCTTATCAAACTTATCATTTATTCTCAATCAATTGCTAGCAATATTTGATAAGACCAACTGTTTTTTACAGTACAGAGCTAGTCTATAATTAACTAAACTATACTAATTTGTGCCCATATTACATGGCCAATCCGCATAGAGATTAAAATGGGCTATTATGAATTCATAAATTTTCGCAACAGAACAAGAGCAAGTCATTTAGAAATAAAAGAAGAGAATCTTTCACTCTCTTCTTAGTATATCTTATTAAATTCAGTCTTTCTCAATCTACCTGATTTTCCTTTGCAACGACAAATTCTTTAACCAATCGATAGATAACAGCAGATATCGGTGTAAAGAATATCATCCCAAGTAAGCCAAAGAGATTGCCTCCAATACTAGCAGCCGCAAGCGTGAAAATAGCTGGCAAACCAATAGACTGACCTACAACTCTAGGATAAATAAGGTTTCCTTCAATCAGCTGTATAACTTGATATAGAAGAAGAGAAAGTAAGGCTTGAGTAGGACTGACTGTGAAGATAAAAATCGCTCCCACAACACAAGCAATCATAGGCCCTACATAAGGAATGAACGATAGCACTCCTGCAAAGATACCTGTCATTACTCCATAGGGTATCCCAAACACGCTGTAACCAACCGCTATCATAACTCCTATGATAACTGCTTCAATCAGCTGACTCATCAAAAATTGGTCATAAGTCTCTAGTGCTACTTGTCCAATGTAAGTCAACTTTATCACCACCTTCTCTGGAAGAAAAACTTTTAGAAGTCGACTCGTCATCGCTGCCAAATGTTCCTTACTGGATAAAAAAATAAAAAGGTGAAGACTATAATCAAAAAGGCATTCATCAAACTTGAAAAAAATATTGCCGATATTACTAGTCAGACCTGATAAAAACCTATCAAAGCTAGCTAATAGAGCTAGACTGTCCCTGAATTCCTGATACGATAGTTGACAACATGTCTTTGGTTACAAATTCCGAGCTGCTAGCAATTTCCCCAAGTTGAGTAAGGACTGTTGAAAGGACTGTTCCCAGCTGACTAATAGTCTGGGCTAGGGGTTGGCAGCACCAAAACCAAAAAGAGCAATCACGATTAAGATAAGAGCTAGGAAAACAAGTACCATGGCAATCGGACGACGCAACTCTGCCTTTACCTTCAATTTAACTAAGTACTGTTCAATTTTTTTCATGGGAACATTGAGCACAAAAGCAATAACAGCACCATAAATCAAGGTTGATATTACATCAAAGAGAGAGATTGCTCCTGATATAAAGCTCGATGCATTCAGAATTACAAGAGCAACCAGCCCTATAAAAAGTATTAACGGGGTGTATTTTTTTACTAAGTTCATAAATTCTCCTTAATAAACATGTTTAGATACGACTATACTATTTGGTTTTTCAAACTCTCGATTAAGGTAGGCTTGGTAAGTTCCTGGAGCGATAAATCCTTTGGGTGAGAGGATATCGGTGCCAGCCTGACCGACTATGGTATCAGCCAAGAGCACACAGTTTGTAGATAAGACAAAGTAGGATTTAAACTTAGATTTGATAAATTTATAAAGTTCCCCATCCGTCTCATGTCTGATTTTATAAGCGTAGGTGTAGTCTTCCTTACCATCTTCCGTTTTAATTTTATCTGCGCTTGGCTCCCAAGGAATCGTTAGTTGTTTTAATTCAGCTAATTTTTCCTGAACCGCTTCTTCCATTTCCGGTGTCAAATCTATTCCGTAACCAAATAGCGTTTTTTGACTCTCCCGTTTACATAAGTCAATGTACTTATCACGGTCGCAAAAATATAAAACACCATCTCCAACCATACCAAATAAGGTCTCAGATGACGGATCATAGTTTCCATAAGAAATCACACGTCCTTGATAACAAAGGTCCACATGACCAATAGCTGAAAATAGAGAAGTCTCCGCTGTATGAACGAAAATTTCAAGATCTGCTGTCTTACCAAACTTCACCATTCCAAGATAGATTTCCTCTTCCTCATCAGCATTTTCCTGCATGAATTTATTGATTTTTGCTAAAGTACTTGCAGGGATGAGAGCGGCTAGGGCAATAGGTAAGCTCATTCTGACACGACGTTTGAGATGGTTTTTCCCAATTTCCTCCTCAAACAAGAAACCATCACGGATATTGGACACACCATAAAGGAAAAAATAAGCCCCTAATACAAAGAGTTGAAAGACAGAATTTCCTGTAGAGGACAAAAGACTAGTCCCACCAAGAAAAACTAGTACGAGACCATCTAGTAAGAAACGAAAACGAGGTCGAATTTTGTTTTTGCGGTAGAGAACATAGGTGACAAGGTTGATACTAGCATGAAAAATCTGAGAAATTCCAATCACAAGAGCCAAAATATAAATTGGCACATCAGTAGCAAGATTCGAGCCTAGCAAATATCCCATCACTAACAATTTAACCAGTGCAACTCCCAAGGTGTCCGTTGACTGACTTTTTTTGAAAATACGTAATACTAAATCTAAGACCGTTGCTATCCAAGCTAAAAACAGAACCAGTCGAATAACCGTCACTGGCAACCAAGTTCCCGTGACCATCAAGATAAGACCTAGCAGAACAAACAAGAAACCCTGAACAAGTAATTTCTTACCTGTCAGACCTAAAGAAAGAATTTTTTCCATAAAAGACCTTTCAAAAATAATAATTAAGCCCTTTGATCAAATTGACTGGTAAATAGCTGACGGCACAAACAGCCTGTGCCAGCAAGACATGGCGACTGACTGTAGCAATGTCACCATCTTGTCTTTTGCACTTCTGAAATTTGTTTTATTGAGTCGAAATCAGAGCTTATAAAAACTAGCTAAACTCGAGAGATAGACACAATTGCGACGAAAAAATGTATAACCAATTCAACTTGTTAAGGTAAGAAAGCATTATTTCCAATCTATTAATTATTCATCTATTACCTATTATGACACAATATTCCCTATAGTTCAACTTTTTACCTATTTAAAACCATAAAGCCTACATAACTCTTTTGAAGAGAACAAAAATCTGAATGTAATAAGATAGTACCCATTACCCATATTATAATTAGATTATGAATTGAAGCTTTTTGGAACTAAAATTAGGAATAATTGAGAAAGTAGGGAGGGAAATTTTGCTTTTACCCCATTTTGAAATAATTTCATTTTAGATTTTTCTAAGTTTCTTTCAAAGAGCCTGCAGGGGGCATCTAAACAACAGGAAAAAGCCTTGATTTACAAGGCTTTTTGTTTTTTTCTAAAAAGATTTTTCTCTAGATATTTAGCAGAATCCCAAGATAGTTTCTCAATGTTCCACTTCTTCCTTAAATCGTACTTTTTCCTTGGCTGTATAATCTCATAATCTTCACAAAGCGAACTGGATTGTTTTGGTTATACAAAAGAAATACTGAAAAGAATAACAAGCCAGCAAACCACAAACCATAGCCTTCATCACCAATCGGTTGGCCAAATTTTAGAGGAAGAATCAAGAAATACAAAAAGTAATAGATAGACACTATATTTACTACAAAGCGGGCAAATCGATAAGGTAAAGCAGACAGTTGTCTAGGATCAAACTGGTTTTTTACAAACAAATTATGAGATGCTGCAAAGAAAAAGACTTTCTCTGTCGTTGGCTGGGCCTTTCGAACATTTTTATAAAGTGCTCGTTCAAGTATAGCAACCAACAAGGAAAACTGCATCAACCAAAATAGAAGAATACAGGCTAGACTGAACCAGTTATAGACACCAATAAACTTGAGGGAAAAGAAGCCCGAAATTGCAGGTCCACCTGCTAGTAAGAGAATTACCAATTCAGGAATAAAAGAATTCGTTTCACCAGCTTTTTCAGTATTGAGCAACTTACTCTTTGGAGCAGCTAAAGCCTCTCCTGTCTTTTGGTCATAATAAACAGCCTGACCATTGCATTCGCTAATAAAGACACGACGGCGTCCGAGAAAAAACATATTGACCTCTTTCTATTTATGAAAAACAAGTCTTCAAATTTTGGAATTTTATTATCCTAGTATACCATAAACCAACTTGCTAGGTCATAAGATAGCTAAGAGCCACATCTTGCTAAAAGGTTGACAGAACTTCGCTCCATAGGATATGATGGGAATACCTAAAATTTTAACTCTGCATGATCTTTACGACTTCTACTGAAAAAGCGTTGGAGAGTTCAATTCTATATCTGGAGGTTTCTATGAAAATCTATTATTCAAAATTTGTCGGTGTCGGCTATCTAGTTTTTGCGGTAGGTATATTCTTTCAATTTTTCTTTTTTCTCGCGCATGGATTGATCGACTTTTCTCAGCTCAGTCTTCTCACTGTGGTACCAACCATCCTCTTTTTCACTGCTATCTATGCAACGATTGCAGGCATCAAAAGACTTTCTAGTCGCAGACTCTCCTTTGAGTTCACCTTGGAAGGTATTTATGTCTATCCTGGGCTCTTCTTTTCCAAGGAAATTTTCATCCCAAAAGAAGAATTGTTGCGAGCATCTTATGTTGAAGTGGATGTCAGTGACCCTGACCATACCAACAGCAAAGCTTACTATTTAGATTTTGATCTGAGAGAGGTCACCCAGCTAGAAGATATTTCTAAGTCAAATGTTATCATCAATACAAGTGCCCTGATATTGCGACTCGCTCTTAGCCTCTGTCGATTTAGAGAGGAAGAAAAAGCCGAGTTGGCAACCTATCTAAAAGAAAACTACGGAATTGATTTCTTATATTAGAAAGCAATAAAAAAAAGCCCTGTTGTAGGGCTTTTTGTGTTGTTAGCGATTTAGCACATGCTACGCTCCGCTTTCATCCTGTTCTTTCTTAAATCGCACTTTCCCTTGGCTATATAATCTCATAATCTTCACAAAGCGAACTGGATTGTTTTGGTTATACACTAACACGAGTGCAAAGAGTAATAATCCAGCTATCCAAAATTCATAACCTAATTCAATTTCCTGACCAAATTTTTGAGTATAGCTATAAAAAACATATAACAAGTAGATATTAGTGGCAACTATTAGAAAACGAACAATTCGGAAGATTTTAGTCGACAGCTTAGCCGGATCAAAGTTTTCTTCCCCCACCATCAGGTTATGAGAAGCCGCATAGTAAAAGATCTTTTCTGTCGTCGGCTGGGCCTTGCGTACATTTTTATATAGAGCTCGTTCGAGTAAAGCAACCATAAACAAAAACTCAGCCAACCAAAATAATAGGATAAAGGTCAAACTGGTCCAGTTATAGACCCCGATACTCATAGCTGCAAGGAACCCAAAGCCACCCGTTCCACCAGCCATGAAGAAAATCACCAATTCAGGAATATAGGCGTTGGTCTTCCGAGCCCCTTCAGTATTGAGTAGGACACTCTTGGGAGCGGCTAAAGCCTCTCTCGTCTTTTGGTCATAATAGACCGCTTGACCATCACATTCGCCGATAAAGACACGACGGCGTCTAAGAAAAAACATATTGACCTCTTTCTATTTCCTTTGTTATATTTACTTCTTAACTCGACTATTTCTGTACCGTTCAACTGACTTCAGCCATCGGATCAACCAGACAATGTGTTTTCGATTTCCACGCGCAACATCTGTATTTAAGAGCTTACTTTTAGCAGTACCTATATCTATACTTAGGCATATAAGATCCGATACATATTTTCCATGAAGCCATCAATCTCTCCTCGAACAGTTTTCAACAGACGAGCTTCTTCGGATTGCGAGATAGAGACTCCTTCTCTTTTTCCACTGTCGTTATCCTGAGAATAGTTAGAATAAATTAAATTAAGGTCTTTATCTAACACGAAAGCCACATATGTTTGTTTTTCATTAACTTGTGTAATGAAAAATAACTGAAAATCTTTTGCATCTTTCTGAGGAGGGCTGATTTTCAAATGTACTTCTCCTTCTATTTCAAGCGGATAAATAACTCCATCTAGACGAATAGCACCATCAGATGGAATGATGTACCCCGCTTCACGTATTTGAGATGCGTACTTTTCCGACCTCATTAAATAACGAAGAGCTTCGATTCTATCCTGTTTTTCAAAAGCTGTTTTTAGAGTACTAGATTCTTGAAAATTTTTTTATTAGTGAGATAAAAAGGAATTACTAATAAGATAAAAGATACTATTATCAACCACTTAAACTGTTTCATTTTTATCTAACATTACTCTTACCACCTCTTTCTAAATAGTCAAAGAAGGCTTTGCTTCTTCTTTCTCTCTATCTCTTCTTTTTAATCTGATAATAAATCAAACTAATAGTGGTATCCAAAAGAATTGAATAACCAAAAAGTTCTTATTGTCCATATAAGCCAAATAGGGCTATTTTTCAACATTTATCTTAAGTATCTTCAAACATACTGCAAGAGTTAAAAATAAGACAATTTCTATTACCACGCGATACTTGGCCTTTTTAAGGTCTATGGTTTTCAAAAAGGACTGACTCTGGTCTTCCTTCGGTCCTTCTTCCCAATAGGTCTTATCCTTACTTCTTAGATAAAAGAGATAGCCAACTTCGACGATTAATCTTGAAAAAGCTGAAATAAACACTATATTGCTCACAATCCCAAATGTTTGCAAATAATAACCGGATAAACTAGCCAATCCTCCGCCTAACAAAGTAACTCCTATAATAATCCAAAGGGATGGTTTACTGTAAACACTTGAAAAGGCTATATAGTTAGCAGTTGTTCGTTTTTCTGAAAATCCTTTTCTTAGTTGCTTTTTTAACCAACTGGCATTATAAACAATTAACCCCATGAATAAACCAATGGAACTTAACCAATAAATCAGCGAGTAGATCAGCGAATTTTTTAGAACCTCATTCGTTAAAATAGTGAGGATATAATCCATTAAAACCAATGAAAGATGAATCCCATTGATTAGTACAAAGAGCATCGCAGTACTAAAGAGTTGATGTTTATAGATGAATGTCTTGCTGAATGACATAATCTGACAGACCAGCATGAGCAATAGAAGGAAACATAGAAAAAGAAAAGGGACATTAGAAAAAGGGATCTACTGTGAACTGCTCCTTCATAAAAAGTATACATGAGTCAGGTCGATACTCAATACAAACAAACCAGCCCAGGCCAAACTCAACATTCTAACAGAGGCTCGCGTGGAACCCAGCGCTTGAAAATATTCCTTATTTAATGCTTCTGACTGACGGTTCATATCCCACTACTCCTCTTCTAGCTGACCGTTTTTGATTAACTTCTTATAATAGCGTTTGCTGTACCATTCGCGGTCGCTAATCCCCAGATATTCTTTGTATTCCAGACGGCGTCTAAGAAAAAACATTATTCGCCTCTTTCTATTTCCTTTGTTATATTTCCTTCTTAACTCTACTATTTCTGTACCGTTCAACTGCCTTCAGCCATCGAATCATATTATTTTGCCACAGCAATAGAGCTGCGACAGCCGGCAAAATCCCCATCAGGCTTAAAGGGAATAGCTCACTGCCAATTGGTGTTCCCATCATCTTTAAAACGAGCATGGAGAGGATAGAAATCGGACCAGCTAAGCCCATGACAGCCATAAAGACTGTGAAAACCCAAGCAATTAGCTTCTTGCCAAGGGTAACCTTCTTATCTGAAAAATTATTCCAAAAGAGATTGCTATCGACGGCTCTTCTGAAGTTTTCCTTGCTGGTAGGTTGCGCTAAGGCAACATTTTTGTAGAGTGCTCGCTCCACGATCACCAATAGTAAAATGGCTTCCAGTAACCAAATTAGCAGAAAATACATCAGAGTTTCATAGCTATAGACACCCGTAAAAAAGCGCGTTGCTGGAAAAAGCTGCATGATGCTACCGAATGCTAAAAGGCCACAAATCAACCAGACAATGTGTTTTCGATTTCCACGAGATGCCTCAGTATCTAAAAATTTACTTTTAGGAGCTGCTAGAGGATTTCGTGGCTCGTCGATATGAACATAAATAGTCTGACCTTCGCTCTCCCCTATATAAACCACTTTCCTAAAAAACATACTTATCTTTCTCCTCTAACCAACTGCTTTTCTTAAAACTTGCCTGAAAAAGGGATTTTTTCTTCATTTACTCCTCCAATTTTATGACACAATTGATAGATTTTTTCCAAATAGAGATAAAGAATAAAAGAATTATAAACCTTGAACAATATTTCCTAGTTGGTTCACTCGATCATGAATGGTTTCCACATTTAAATTTCCATGTTGGTATTCACAAAGAAAGCCATTTTCGTAGAAAACTTGCTCTGAAAGCTGACCTTTTGGTGTATCTGGGCATTCAATCATGACAACATTAAAGACACCACCTGTTCCTGTCCCCTCAATTGTATTGCCTCTAAAATGATAAGTGAAAGCCCGGAATTGTTTCCCCTTGTAGTTACCAGAGATGACATAGGCAACTTTTCTCTCATGTCCACACCCAAAAGGATAATAGCTAAAATTGGCATATTTTTCTACATAGGGACTTTGGACTGGAGTTATAGTGAGCGTACTAGATATCGTTCTGCTTGAGTAATCCCTATAGTTGTCTCTACCTTGAGCTTGGTCAAATTGATATCCGTGCGCAGTTGCAAAGGCTAGATATTCATTGTTATTTTTATTGGCGTGGCTAATAGCCCAATAAACAATCCCTGCTACAAAAACAAAGATTAGTAACATAAAGATGATAAAGAAAACAACAAAAGTCATACTCATTTTATACTCCTTTTTAGATTGGTTAGAAAGCAAGGACATTTCACCACCCTAACTTCTGATTGATATTCTTATTTACGGTAAAACTGGTTATCTTTGTCGCTTACAGATTGACCGATAGACAAGACATCTTGACTGCCATCTGTACCTGTCACTTCGTTTTTGGACTCCAGCTGGGGTAAAAGATCAGTCGTGCCCCTTGTCCACCACCGACAAGATGAATACCTGTTGAGTAGTAGCCATCTTTTTCCTCTACTTGACCCATCTCGTATTTAAAGGTTCCATTTGAACTTTGGATCGTTACAATTCCATCTGCTGTGACTGTTGCAGTTGTTCCCGCGTAGTTTTCCCAAGTCCCTACAAACTTAGCGTAAGCCTCTTGTGATTTTTTTGCTTATCTTCCTTTTTGTTCTGCTTGAGTGGTTGTAGCTTCTGTCGCACTATTTGTTTCTGACTTCTGCTCTCTTTTTGGCCTGCTTCAGTTTTACTTGCGGACTCTGTAGTCACCTTGCTTGTTGTCTCCTTTTGGTTTGAAGATGACGTATTCTTGTCAGTCTTTCCACCACAGGCAACCAAGGTCAAGGCAGTCAACAAGGTCAGGACTGATAGGCTCGTATAGCGTAATGTTTTTGTGTTTTTCATAAAAATCTCCTTTGAAATAGACTCAGATAAAAGTAGCTCGTCAGATTTTGCATATATTTGACGGCTGTATCGTAGTCTTCAGTGTATCATTTATTTGCTTTTAATTCAACAGCTATCATATATCGAAAAAAGGCTAATCCAAGTAGGAATTAGCCCTTTTATTTCTAGTTTTGATTTGCTCGCTTTTTAGTAGATAAACATGGCATCGCCAAAACTAAAGAAACGGTATTTTTCATCGATAGCATGCTGGTAGGCTTTGAGGACCAATTCACGGCCTGCAAAAGCTGAGACAAGCATGACCAAGGTAGACTTCGGCAAATGGAAATTAGTAGAAAAAGCATCCACCACCTTCCAGTCATAGCCTGGCTTGATAAAGATATTAGTCCAGCCAGAGTCAGCCTGGATTTGCCCATCAAACTTGCTTCCGATGGTTTCTAACGTACGGATAGAGGTAGTCCCCACAGCAATGACACGGCCACCATTTTCTTTGACCCGACGCAAGGTCGCTGCTGCTTCCTCAGACAATTGATAAAACTCTGAGTGCATCTCATGCTCATCCAAATTATCTACTGAAACAGGTCTAAAGGTCCCAAGTCCAACGTGCAAGGTCAGGTAGACTAGATGAACGCCTTTTTGCTGGATTTCTTCTAGTAATTCTTTGGTAAAATGCAAACCTGCAGTTGGGGCAGCGGCTGATCCACTCTCCTTGGCATAGACTGTCTGGTAACGTTCACGGTCATCCAATTTTTCGTGAATATAAGGAGGTAAAGGCATTTCTCCAAGACTTTCAAGTACTTCTAAGAAAATTCCTTCATACTCAAAACGGACAATACGACCGCCATGGGTTAATTCCTCAGTCACGACTGCGCTAAGTCGACCATCACCAAAGATAACACGGGTGCCGACCTTGAGACGTTTAGCTGGTTTAGCCAAGACTTCCCACTCATCTCCAGCTGTATTTTTCAAAAGCAAGAGTTCAACATGGCCCCCTGTTTCTTCTTTTTGACCATGAAGTCGAGCTGGCAATACACGGGTATCATTCATAACCAGGGCATCACCTGGCTCTAACATTTCGATAATGGAGTGAAAGTGGCGGTCTTGAAATTCACCTGTTTTGCGATTGACCATCAAGAGTTTAGAGGCATCGCGCTTTTCCAAAGGAGTCTGAGCAATCAATTCCTCTGGTAAGTGAAAATCAAAATCATTTGTATTTAATGTCGTCATTCTTCTTTTCTCTTCTCATTTATTCAAATTACTTATCAAAGCGAACTTCTTCAAGTAGGTACTCGATGAAGCGTTCACCCATCTTAGACAAGCTAGTTTTCTCATGCTGGATATAAACCAGTTCAATGGGATCATCAATATCAAGTGGAATCGAAACGATATTGTCTCCATTAAGATTACTATTGAGGATACCTGTCGCGATGGTATAGCCATCCAAACCAATCAAGAGATTGAACAAGGTCGCACGGTCACTAACAACGATGGATTTCTTGTGGTGTTCCTGAGACAAAATCTCCTCTGAGAAATAGAAGGAATTATGGGTACCTTGGTCATAGCTCAAATATGGGAAGTCTTCTAGGTCTGCCAACTGCACCTTGTCTCTTTAGCAAGAGGGTTAGTCTTGCTGACAAAGATATGGGGTTGGGCTGTAAAGAGATGGTGGGCAACTAGATGGTTGTCATCCAACATCTTCGAAAGAACATCTCGGTTATAGCTATTTAAAAAGAGAACCCCCACTTCACTTCGGAAGTTCTTGACATCATCGATAATCTCCCAAGTTCTCGTCTCACGCAAAAAAAGCTCATACTTTTCCATATCGCTTTTCTTGAGCAAGGAAACAAAGGCATTAACTACAAAGGCATAGTGCTGCGAAGACACACTAAAAAGCTCGCGATGAGCGATTGGGTTCTTATAGCGTTCTTCTAGAAGTTGCGTTTGCTCGACAACCTGACGTGCATAGGATAAAAACTCCATCCCATCACGTGTAAGGGTAATTCCTTTAGGATTTCGGATAAAAATCTCAATTCCCATCTCATTTTCTAGGTCACGAACGGCATTTGATAGACTCGGTTGTGTAATGAAAAGTTGCTTGGCAGCCTCATTCATCGAACCAGTCTCTACGATTTTAATAATATAGTGTAATTGTTGAATTCTCATGTTTTTATTGTACCATACTTGAGGCAATATAAAAAGGAACAGTCACTGAAAGCCAAGTTAGCCGCATATCAGTCTTATTGCAGCTCATAAAAAAGAGGTTGGAAGATTTCCAACCTCTTTTTCTGTTCTAGCAAGTTAAAACTAGCTGTCTTTTCTCCAAAAGATGGCTAATAAAATCATGGCGCCTAAAACTGATGGGATAATAGCCGTATCAGCTAAGATAGGACCCCAAGTTCCAAAAAGCATTTGACCCAGGAAAGCACCAATCCAACCCAAGAACATTTTTCCGAAGCATCCCATCCGTTCTCCACGATTGGTGATAGCTCCTGCTAATAGTCCGATCAAAAGACCGACAAACATACTTCCAATCATAGTTTCTCCTTAAATTGCCCAATCTCCATTGCGGAAGAGTGGTACGCGTGTCCCATCCTCACGGATACCATCGATATCCATTTGGTTAGAACCAATCATAAAGTCAACGTGAACATCTGAACGGTTAAGTCCTGCAGCTTCCAGCTCTTCTTCGCTCATCTCAGCTCCACCAACAACGCTCGTTGCATAAGCGGCACCGATAGCCAAGTGATTTGAAGCATTTTCGTCAAAAAGGGTGTTAAAGAAAGTAATTCCTGATTGTGAAATTGGGCTTGGATCTGGTACCAAGGCACATTCACCCAAGGCACGCGCACCAGCATTCTTAAAGACGAGGTCCTTCATAACCTGATCACCCTTTTCAGCTGTGATATCAACGATTTGACCATTTTCAAAGGTCACCTTGATGCCTTCGATAATATTTCCATTGTAGCTAAGAGGTTTTGTAGACGTTACATAACCATCTGCGCGACGGAAATCAGGGGCTGTAAAGACTTCTTCTGTTGGCATATTTGGCAAGAAACCTTCGCCTTGAGCATTGATTGCTCCGGCAGATTCCCAAACGTGGTTCTTAGGCAAGCCAAGTGTCAAGTCTGTTCCAGGAGCAGTGTAGTGAAGAGCTGAGAATTGTTCTTTGTTGAGCATTTCTGCCTTGCTCTTCAAGATAGCTGCATGTTCTTCCCAAGCTTTAACTGGATCTTCTTCGTAGACACGGCAAGTCTTGAAGATTTGGTCCCAAAGGAGGTCTACTGCTTCTTCGTCACTTGCAGCATTTGGAAAGACTTTCTTAGCCCACTCGAGTCCAGCAGCTGCTGCTACAGTCCAGCTAACCTTGTTAGATTGAGTTGCAATACGCATTGGCTTCATAGCAATTCCCATAGCTTTGGCAGAAGCTGAGAGCTTTTCAGCATCCACTCCGTTCAAGGCACCTGGATCAGAAGAACGAACACCGAGACGACTTGCTTTGTTTTCAAGAAGGTAGTTCATCTCAGCAATCTTGTATTCTGGCACATTGTCCAAACGCTCCATCGGCGCGTGAAGGAATTTCTCACGGTTTACAAAATCATCTGCCCATTGAACGATAACTTCGTGCGCTCCAAGTGCATAGGCTTCTTTGACGATTAAGTGAGCCAACTCGCGTTGCTCCACATCGATTGAGAGTGCCAAAGTATGACCAGGTTGCACGTTAACTCCGTTTACCACCAATAACTTGGCGTATTTTTCTAGATTTTCTTTAAAATTTGGTAAAACCATCTTGTTTCTCTTTTCTATTTTTATTTTTCTTTCAAAGCAGAAAGTAGCCCTGCTAGTGCAATAGTACCTGACAAGAGTGCTGTCGATAGAAGGATTGTCTGATCAGCAAGTTCCAATTGATATTCAAATACCTTCTCAGCCGGCTTGTCTTCCGCAAAAATTCTTAGTTTCATGAAATGTCCTCCGTTCTACCTCTTAAAACAAATCATCAAACAAACTCAACTGATTATCCTCTGGCATATTACCGAGAATGCCCATTTCATCCATCTTTTCAACCAAGGTTGATGAGAGTCCTCCACGCTTGCGTAGTTCAGTTTTAGAGAGAAATTCTCCCTCTTGACGGGCACGAACCAGTTGCTTGGCAACGTTCTCTCCCAGACCATCCATCGCTACAAATGGTGGGATAAGGGTGTCTCCATCGATGATGAATTCAGTCGCATCACTGCGATAGAGGTCCAATTTGCCGAACTTAAAGCCACGTTCCCACATCTCATTGACGATTTCAAGTGTTGTGTAGAGGTCAATTTCTACGTTGGAAGCTTCATTGTTCTTACGCTTTTCAGCAATTTCTTGCATCTTGCGTTTGATAGCATCCAAGCCTGCCCCCATGGTCTTGATATCAAAGGCCTTAGCACGGATGGAGAAGTAAGCACAGTAATAATAAATCGGATGGTGAACCTTGAAGTAGGCCACGCGAAGGGCCATCATAACGTAGGCTGCCGCATGGGCTTTAGGGAACATGTACTTGATTTTTCCACAAGATTCGATATACCACTCAGGCACATTGTTGGCCTTCATGGCTTCGATATAACCATTGCGCTCTTCTTCTGAGATTTTAAGCCACAAGCCCTTACGCACTCGCTCCATGATGGTAAAGGCCATCTTTGGATCTAGACCAGCGTGCATGAGGTAAACCATGATGTCATCCCGACATCCGATAACAGTTGAAAGGTCTGCAATTCCAGTCTTAATCAAGTCCTGGGCATTTCCCAACCATACATCTGTACCGTGAGACAAACCAGAAAGCTGAAGCAACTCCGCAAAGGTCGTCGGATGAGTTTCATCAACCATCCCTCGAACAAAGTTGGTTCCAAATTCTGGAATCCCCAGCATACCCGTCGGCGTCCCGATTTGTTCAGGAGTCACACCTAGCACATCCGTCCCAGAAAGAGGGCCATCACGCCTTCATCATCCATAGGGATTTCATTAGGGTCAATCCCAGACAAGTCCTGCAATTTCCGAATCATAGTCGGATCATCATGTCCTAGGACATCGAGCTTGAGGACGTTCTCATCAATATCGTGGAAGTTAAAGTGAGTGGTCTGCCATTCAGCAGTGACATCATCTGCAGGATACTGTACCGGAGTAAAGTCATAGACATCCATATAGTTAGGGATAACAACGATTCCTCCTGGGTGCTGACCAGTCGTCCGTTTGACACCGGCAGCCCCTTGGGCAAGGCGCTCTACTTCAGCTTCTCGGTAGAATTTGCCATAGTCACGCTCGTAACCTTTGACAAATCCATAGGCTGTTTTAGCAGCCACCGTACCAACCGTTCCTGCACGGAAGGCATATTCTTCCCCAAAGATATCACGAACATCCAAGTGGGCGCTTGGTTGATCCTCACCAGAGAAGTTCAAATCAATATCAGGTACCTTATCCCCATCAAAACCAAGGAAGGTCTCGAAAGGAATATCCTGTCCATTCTTGCTGAGTTTGTGGCCACAGTTTGGACAGTCCTTATTCGGCATATCAAATCCTGAACCGTAGGAACCATCCGTGATAAACTCACTGTACTGACACTGACCACAGACATAGTGAGGAGAGAGAGAGGATTCACCTCGGTGATCCCAATCATGGTCGCAACGAAACTGGATCCAACAGACCCACGGGAACCAACCAAGTAACCTCGTTCATTGGAACGATGCACTAGCATCTGGGAAGCCAGATAGATCACGGCAAATCCATTCCCCAGGATAGAGGTTAGTTCTTTTTCAATCCGCAGATCAACGATATCTGGCAGAGGATTTCCATAGATTTCAAAAGCTTTTTTATAGGTTAATTCGGCAACTGTTTCTTCGGCTTGGTCGATAAAAGGTGTGTACAAGTCACCTTTAACGACCTCAACAGGCTCAAAAATTTCTGCTAAGGCATTGGTATTTTCAATGACAATCTTGCGAGCCAAGTCTTCCCCTAGAAAGGCAAATTCATCCAACATTTCATTGGTTGTTCTAAAATGTGCCTTGGGTAGTGGAGCTGGTTGGGCATCTTCTCCGTGCCCAATGGTCCGGTTGATCATAGCCCCTTGACCGAGACTACGAACAATGATCTCCCGATAAATCTCATCTTCCGGCTCCAGATAGTGGACATTCCCTGTCGCGAGAACAGGCTTTCCGAGACGGTCTCCGACCTCAATCAAGCTCTTGATGATGGTCTGAAGCTCCTCCATATCCTTGACCTGCTCTTTGGCAATCAGAGGTGCATAGATAGCCGGAGGCATGACCTCGATAAAATCATAGTATTTGGCTACTTCGACTGCCGCATCTACACCTTGTGATACGACTGCATCAAAGACTTCCCCTTCCGTACAGGCTGAACCTAAGATCAAACCTTCTCGATGGGCATCTAGTACCGTACGTGGAATCCGTGGAACTCCTTCAAAATACTGGGTATTTGAGAGAGATACCAGCTTAAAGATATTTCAAGCCCACTTGATTTTTCACATAGATGGTCGCATGCTTGACACGAGCTTTTTTATAAGAGTCTGGACTGATTAAATCAAGGTTTAATCGTGCTAAGTCCGTCACACCATGCTTTTCTGCTACTTCCTTGATAAAGATGAAAAGCAGACGGCCAGTTGCTTCCGCATCATAGTTGGCCATATGGTGGTGTTCTAGAGCTACACCAAAACGTTTGGTCAAGGGTCCCAAACCATGTCGCTTGTACTCTGGATAGAGATTTCTAGCGAACTCTAGCGTATCGATGACAGGTTGAGTAATTTTTGGAAGACCGTGACGCTCATAGTTGGCGTTCATAAAACCAACGTCAAAGCTTGCATTATGAGCTACAAGAACGGTATCTTTACAGAATTCTTGGAATTCTTTCAGAACTTGAACCAAGGGTTTAGCATTTTTTACATGGTCATCAGTAATGCCTGTCAATTCAGTTGTAAAAGCTGACAAAGGGTGCCCAGGATTGATAAATTCATCAAACTCAGCGATGATATTGCCCTTATACATCTTGGAAGCCGCCACCTGAATCAAATCATTATAGATAGCTGATAGACCAGTCGTTTCCACGTCAAAGACTACATAGGTAGCTTCAGAAAGATCCATCTCCACTTCGTTGTAGACGATAGGAACACGGTCTTCTACGATATTGGCTTCCATCCCATAAATGAGCTGAATACCAGCTTTCTTGGCTGCCTTATAACCATGAGGGAAAGACTGAACATTGCCGTGGTCTGTGATTGCTACTGCTTTATGACCCCATTTGGCTGCTGTTCCAACGATTTCCTCGACCTCAGGAAGAGCATCCATGGTCGACATGTTGGTATGAGCATGAAACTCAACGCGACGCTCACCTTCTGGCATCAAGTCCTTACGCTCATAGTGGACTACTTCCTGCACATCTTGCACATTCATGGTCAAATCTCGTGTGAAATTATTGACCTCGACATTCCACGAACACGGAGCCAGGAATTTTTCTTAATGATGTCAAACTTCTGAGCTTCTTCTTCGTTTCGGACCCATTTTTGCATGGAGAAACTAGACGTATAGTCCGTCATCTTAAAATTAATCAAGACACGACCTGTTCTAGTCACTTTATGCTCCACATCAAAGACAACCCCTTCAAAAACCAATCGATTTTCTTCGGTATTGACCTCAATCATTGGAGTAATCTCAGCCTTGTCGAGTTTAGGCTTAGCAGCTGCCTTCTTGGCTTGGAAATCAAAGACAGGTTTATCCTCAACTGGAGGAGGCGGTGCCATCTGTTCTAACTGTTCCATAGCTCGAAGGGTCTCATCATTGGCAGCCTGAACAATCATTTGATTTCAGAATGGAAAGCTTCCTGCTCTTCCTTTGTCAAATCTTCATTTTTCTCTAAATGGCATGTAAACTTAGGAAAACCAAAGAGCTCAAGTTGTTTGCTAAGATTAGGGAGATGATTTTTTCTGAAATGCTCTGTATCTGCTGCTTCAGAAGCTTCAATAATCAACTGATCATTTTCAAATCGGACTTGAAAATCCTGATACATGGTCCGAAATCCTTGGCTAGAACAAGGCCCATCTGAAAAAGCCTCCTGATAGTAGGCCTGTAAAAGCTCTCTTGAAAAATCTTGACCTTTCGTTTTAATTTCGAAAGTCGCTTGATTTCCCGTTTTGGAAAATTCTTCTTTCAATCCCTTCTTCAATGCTAAAAAGAGTTCAAAGGGCAGAATATTCTCAAAGACAAAACGAAACTCCCAAATGTTACTTTGTTTGTGTACAATAACTTGTTCAATTTCAGCCTGGGAGAAGGCCTCATGATTTCTTATCTCAGCGGGGATACCCAACTGATTCATTAAAATTTCAAAAGTGGTTGACATCCATTTTCCTCACAATATACTCCTTCTATTTTACCATATTTGAAGCAATTTTAGCTATTTCTACCAAACAGAAAAAGAAGCCACAAAGTGACTTCTTTTAAAGTGACGGTGAATTATTCTTCACCTTTGTTTTTCTTAATGATTTCTTCTTGTACTGACTTAGGTACATCTTCGTAGTGGTCGAATACCATCATGAATGTACCACGTCCTTGTGATGCAGAACGAAGAACTGTTGCATAACCGAACATTTCAGCAAGTGGAACGTAAGCACGAACGATTTGGCTGTTACCGTGTGCTTCCATACCATCTACACGTCCGCGACGAGCAGTTACGTGACCCATAACATCACCAAGGTTTTCTTCTGGAACAGTGATTGTTACAAGCATCATTGGCTCAAGGATAGCTGGTTGTGCAGTCTTAGCAGCTTCTTTAAGTGCAAGAGATGCAGCAATCTTGAAGGCAGTTTCAGATGAGTCGACATCGTGGTATGAACCATCGTAAAGCTTAGCTTTAACGTCAACCATTGGGTAACCAGCAAGAACACCGTTAGCCATAGATTCTACCAAACCTTTTTCAACCGCTGGGATAAATTCACGAGGAACCACACCACCGACGATTGCGTTTTCGAATTCGAATCCTTTACCTTCTTCGTTTGGAGTAAATTCAATCCATACATCACCGAATTGACCTTTACCACCAGACTGACGTTTGAAGAATCCACGTGCTTGAGTAGAAGCGCGGAATGTTTCACGGTAAGATACTTGAGGAGCACCTACGTTCGCTTCAACTTTGAACTCACGACGCATACGGTCAACAAGGACGTCAAGGTGAAGTTCACCCATACCAGAGATAACTGTTTCACCAGTTTCAACGTTAGTTTCAACGCGGAATGTTGGATCTTCTTCAGCCAATTTTTGAAGGGCGATACCCATCTTATCTTGGTCTGCTTTAGATTTAGGCTCAACCATCAATTGGATAACTGGTTCTGGAACGTTGATTGACTCAAGGATGATTTTCGCTTTTTCATCTGTCAATGAGTCACCAGTTGTAGTGTCTTTCAAACCAACGGCAGCAGCGATATCACCTGAGTAAACAGTGTCGATTTCTTGACGGCTGTTAGCGTGCATTTGAAGGATACGTCCGATACGTTCACGTTTACCTTTAGAAGTATTCAATACGTAAGAACCTGATTGAAGAACACCTGAGTAAACACGGAAGAATGTCAAACGACCTACGAATGGGTCAGTCATGATCTTGAAGGCAAGAGCTGCAAATGGCTCTTCATCAGATGCTGGACGAGTTTCTTCTTCATCTGTATCTGGGTTGATACCTTTGATCGCAGGGATATCAAGTGGGCTTGGAAGGTAGTCGATAACCGCATCAAGCATCAATTGAACACCCTTGTTCTTGAAGGCAGAACCACAAAGTACTGGGTAGAATTCAACGTTGATAGTCGCTTTACGGATACCAGCTTTCAATTCCTCGTTAGTGATTTCTTCACCTTCGAGGTATTTCATCATCAATTCTTCGTCAGTTTCAGCAACTGCTTCAACCAATTTTTCACGGTATTCTTGAGCTTGTTCAAGGTATTCAGCTGGAATATCTTCTTCAAGGATATCTGTACCAAGGTCGTTAGTATAGATTTCAGCTTTCATCTTGATCAAGTCGATGATTCCGCGGAAGTCATCTTCAGCACCGATTGGCAATTGAATTGGGTGTGCATTTGCTTGAAGACGATCGTGAAGTGTGCTTACTGAGTAAAGGAAGTCAGCACCGATTTTGTCCATTTTGTTGGCAAATACGATACGTGGAACTCCGTACTCAGTTGCTTGACGCCAAACTGTTTCAGTTTGAGGCTCAACACCTGATTGTGAGTCAAGAACTGTAACCGCACCGTCCAATACACGAAGAGAACGTTGTACTTCGATTGTGAAGTCCACGTGTCCTGGTGTGTCGATGATGTTTACGCGGTGGTTGTTCCATTGAGCTGTTGTCGCAGCAGATGTGATAGTGATACCACGTTCTTGCTCTTGCTCCATCCAGTCCATTTGAGACGCACCTTCGTGAGTTTCACCGATTTTGTGGATTTTACCAGTGTAGTAAAGAATACGCTCAGTTGTAGTTGTTTTACCAGCATCGACGTGGGCCATGATACCGATATTACGAGTTTTTTCAAGTGAAAATTCGCGTGCCATGAGGTTTGTTTCTCCTATATTTTTTATTTCTATTCTATTATAACACGATTTCAATAAAAACGGATAGGCAGGACCCACCCGTTCTCAATGTTTATCTTGTTTAGTTGGTTTCAACTCGTGAGATGGGAAGTTGAATTGTACTCGGGCTATAGTTAGTTAGCCGATTTGAGCCGGAACGGGATGCTGTGTGAAAAAGATAAACTTCCTTGTATTCGTCGAATACTGCGTCAGTTTCCTATTTTCACCTTGCATCCTTACCGTTCCTAGCATCATTTTATTACCAACGGAAGTGTGCGAAGGCACGGTTAGCTTCAGCCATACGGTGAGTGTCTTCACGTTTCTTAACTGCTGCACCAGTGTTGTTAGCAGCATCCAAGATTTCTTTTGCAAGACGGTCTTGCATTGTGTGTTCACCACGAAGGCGAGCGATTGTTACCAACCAACGAAGTCCAAGTGTTGTACGACGTTCTGGACGAACTTCAACTGGGACTTGGTAGTTAGATCCACCAACACGACGTGCACGTACTTCAAGTACAGGCATGATGTTTTCCATAGCTGTTTCAAATACTTCAAGTGCATCGTTACCAGTAGCTTCTTTGATTTGCTCAAAAGCACCGTAAACGATTGAAGCAGCTGTACCACGTTTACCATCAAGCATAACGCGGTTGATAAGACGAGTAACTAATTGTGAATTGTAAAGCGGATCTGGCAATACTTCACGTTTTGGAGCTCTATTTTTACGACTCATTTCTCTTTATCCCCTTTCCTTATGCTTTTGGACGTTTAGTACCGTATTTAGAACGGCCTTGTTTACGATCGTTAACACCTGCAGTATCAAGTGCACCACGGACGATATGGTAACGTACCCCTGGAAGGTCTTTTACACGTCCACCACGAAGAAGCACCACGCTGTGCTCTTGCAAGTTGTGTCCGATACCTGGGATGTAGGCAGTAACTTCGATAAGGTTGCTCAAACGTACACGAGCAAATTTACGAAGGGCAGAGTTAGGTTTTTTAGGTGTCATAGTTCCAACACGAGTTGCTACACCACGTTTTTGTGGTGAAGAAACGTTTGTTTGAACTTTTTTATGACTGTTGTAACCAACGTTCAAAGCTGGTGATTTAGATTTTTCTACTTTTGATTTACGCGGTTTGCGAACCAATTGGTTAATTGTAGGCATCTACATTCTCCTGTGTTTTTTTATTTTTGGTGATGATACACTTGGTGACAGCTATCATCTGTGTGTACTTTTGCAACATTTGTCAGCACGTCCCTGTACACTCTTGAGAGACCAAAAGTAAAAAGTACCGTCTAACATTGTACCACGTTTTTTCTATTTTTGTCAATATATTTCTTCTTATTTTTTGACTTCTTTGCTCTTAAATTTAGTTGAGAACGTTCGCCTACCAGATAGACTCTTCAACCGACCACATAGACAAACCTTCTTGTATTTGTCGACAAAATGGTGTTTAATAGATTTGTAAGTAAGAGATCTCTATTACAACTTTATAAAGGAGAAATTATGAAACTCAGACTTGATATTGATCAGCAATACACCGAAGAGCAAATCATCATAGAGGCACCTGCTTTGTCTTCAAAAATTCAAAAGGTTCAGGACTTTGTACAATCCCTGGATCAAAAAGAAACCATCAAAGGAAAATTCCAAGACCAGGTCTACTTGATTCAGATTAGCAAAATTCAGCGTGTATACATTGAAAATCGTAAGGTTCTGGCCGAAACGGATAGCCAAACCTATGCTCTCGACATTCGTCTTTACCAAGCAAGTGAAATTCTACCTGCTTCCTTTATCCAAATTTCCCAATCGGAAATTGTCAACATTGATGCAATTAGTCATCTAAAACTAACCTCTAACGGCTTGATTGAAATTTATCTTAAAAACGAAAGTTTCACCTACTCATCTCGCCGTTACCTCAAAACTATTAAGGAGAAATTAGAACTATGAAAAAACAAGTATTCCACGATGCCACAACTGGTATCCTCATCGGCCTCATCCTATCTATTATCTTTTCTTTTATCTATTCACCAAGTAACTACGCACCTCTCAGCCCCAACTCTTTAATTGGGCAATTCATGACCCAACATCAGGTGCATGGATCACTCGTCTTACTTTACTGTCTGCTTATCTGGTCAGCTATTGGAGTCCTCTTTAGTTTTGGTAGCCGTCTATTCGCTCAAGATTGGAGCCTTCTTCGTGCGACTGTCACTCACTTCTTCCTTATGTTGCTAGGTTTTGTACCTCTAGCAATCCTAGCAGGCTGGTTCCCTCTTCACTGGACTTTCATCCTTCAACTCATCCCAGAGTTTGCCATCGTCTACCTCATCATCTGGACGATTCTCTACAAAAGAGAATCAAAGAAGGTTGCCCACATCAACCAACTATTAGCTCAGAAAAAATAAGACCTAAAAACCCACTCCGTTTTGTGAGTGGGTTTTTGCTTATAATTTTTGTTTCAACTCTAATAAGAGATTCATGGCTTGCATCGGTGTCATATTGTACACATCTACTTGGGCCAACTCTGCTAGGATAGGATTTTCTTCTTTTTCATCAAAGAGAGACATTTGCTCATTGACAACATTCCTTTGGTTGATAGAGATTGGATTTTCCTGACCTTGGCTCTCTAGTTGAGTTAGAATCGCATCCGCTCTTTTTAGCAAGTCTGCTGGCAATCCTGCAATCTTAGCAACGTGAATACCGTACGATTTGTCTGCTGGACCTGGTTCAATCTTATGAAGGAAAGTGACCTGACCATTTTGCTCAAGCGTAGCCACATGTACATTTACTAGATGTTCAAGACTAGCTTCCAGACTGGTTAATTCATGGTAGTGCGTGGCAAAGAGAGTCTTGGCACCAATATGCTCATGGATATACTCGATAATAGACTGGGCTAGAGCCATACCATCATAAGTTGCGGTTCCTCGACCAAGCTCATCAAAAAGAATCAATGAATCCTTTGTCGCATGACTAATGGCATTGTTAGCTTCCATCATCTCTACCATAAAGGTAGATTGACCTGAAACCAAATCATCTGCCGCACCGATACGGGTAAAAATCGCATCAAAAATTGGCAGTCGAGCACTTTCTGCGGGGACATAAGAACCCATCTGAGCCATAACCGCTGTAATGGCTAGTTGACGCATGTAGGTTGACTTCCCGCTCATGTTCGGACCTGTAATTAGTTGAATGCTAGTATCTTCATCCATCTGGATACTATTTGGAATATAGGTCTGAGCTCCCATTACCTTTCAACAACTGCGTGACGACCATTCTGGATATCAATCCGCGACTCTTGCCCAAACTCTGGTCGAATCAGGTGTTGTTTTTCTGCAACTACTGCCAAGCCTTGCAAGACATCGACAGTAGCGATTCCTTGAGCCAGAGCCTGTAGACGTTGGATATACTTGCCAACCTCCTCACGAATACGCATAAAGATTTCGTATTCTAGGTTTGCTGATTTCTCACGCGCCTCTAACATTTCTCCCTCGATACGCGCCAATTCCTCTGTCCCAAATCGCTCAGAGTTTTTCAGCGTAGCCTTGCGGAAAAAGTGAGCTGGTACGTTACCTAGCTGCGAGTTGGTTACATGGAAATAGTAGCCGTCTTTTTTATTGTAGTCAATCTTGAGAGTATTGATGCCAGAGTTTTCTCTTTCCTTGGCCTCAATCTCAGCAATCCAGCTGGTCCCTTCTCTCAGCACACGACGGTATTTATCCAAGGTCTCATCAAAGCCCGTTCGGATAATACCACCTTCGGTAATCACGTGAGGGGCCTCAGGAGCAATGGCTGCGCTAATGAGATTTTCCAACTCAGGAATAGCATCCAGTTGTTCAATCAGATAAGCGAGAGCTGGTTGCTCCATTCCTTCTAAAATGGCGCGAATTCGTGGAACACTTCCCAAGGTAGTCGCTAATTGCAAGAGGTCTTTGGGGTTGCTTTTGCCAAAAGATACTCGACTAGCCAGACGTTCGATATCGTAGACTCCCTTAAGGCTTTCTGTTAAATCACTGCGCTCAAAGAAATAATCCAGAAAGACTTGCACAACCTCCTGACGTTCTATGATACGATCTAAATCAATTAAGGGGCGTTGAATCCAAGAACGTAGAAGACGCATACCCATTGCAGTTTTAGTCTCATCTAGCAACCAGAACAGACTCCCTTGTTTCTTACCTGAGCGAGCATTTTCAACCAAATCAAGACTAGCCTTGGTCGCAAAATCCATCTGCAAGAAATCTTTGATTCATAACGAATAACTGGCTTCAAGTGGCTGAGCTCTCTCATCTGCGTCCGATGAACATACTGAAGAAGTTTCCCACTAGCTGATCCTTCAACAGTTGCCAATCTTGAATCCAATAGATGAACGTCTTCATATATTTCTTGTTCATAGGAAAGCACTAGATTCATTTGACGACTGAGAATCTGCTCTTCCGCTTCAGATAATTGGTAGCCTATCACTACTTCTCTAGCCTTGAGGTTACGGATTTCACCACAGACTAGAGAAAAATCTGATAATCCCGTTACATAGAAATCACCTGTCACTAGGTCCATATAGGCCAAACCATATTGAGAGCCATCACGATCAATAGCTACCAAAAAGTTATTTTGGCTATCTGGCTTACTACTATCAACAACCGTTCCTGGTGTAATGACCTGAACGACCTCACGCTTAACGACACCCACAGCCTGTTTAGGGTCTTCCATCTGTTCAGCGATGGCAACCTTGTAGCCACGCTCAACGAGGACATCTATATACTGTTGGGCAGAGTGATAAGGAACACCAGCCATAGGAATAGGATTTTCAGCATTTTTATTACGACTGGTTAGTGAGATTTCTAGTATCTGGGCAGCATTGACTGCGTCTTCATAAAACAACTCATAAAAATCACCCATACGAAAAAGCAAAAAAGCATCTGGATATTGTTTTTTGATATCCACATACTGTTGCATACCCGGTGATAATTTTTCAGTAGTCATTTACTCTCTCCTTGTAAAAACAGTCCTGAGAGAAGCTCTCAAGACCTTATCTATCTTCCATTAACTCTAGCAAGCGTTCTTCCATGACTTTAGCTGCATGTTGATCTTTACAGATAACCAACAAGGTATTCGCTCCTGCAACAGTACCTAAGATCCACCCATCTTTATTTGAATCTACTACATTGGCTAAAACGGATGCTTCTCCAAGTTTAGTGTGGAGAACCAAGGTGAATTCGGCTCTTGCAACACCCTCTAAGTGATGTGAAAGGAATTCGACCAGATCAATCTTCTCTGTCTCATTTGCTAGCACATAGTAAACAACATCGTTTTTCTTAACTTTGGTTAAGCCAAGCTCTCGCAAATCACGGGATAATGTCGTTTGTGTCACAAAAGACATCACAGGCTTCAATCGATCTTGAATTTCCTTTTGAGTTCCTAGTTTTTCTTCTGTAATCATTCGTTTGATGAGTTGATGACGTTCTCTTTTTTTCTCCTAAGATCCTTTCGATTGCATATTTATTACATTTTACATTTTTTTAGTAAGAACATTATATCAAAAACTGGATATTTCAAAAAAATATCTCTTCTTTCAAAAAAATGTAGTAAATTGTGATAAAATAGTAGAAAAAGCCCTAAAGGAGCCTTAAATGAATACAAAAAGAATTGATTGCTAGCGAGTTGGCTAGTGTCATTGATAGCCTGGACCAAGAGGCTATTTTACATTTACTAGAAACACCTAAAAACTCAGATATGGGAGATATCGCCTTCCCTGCCTTCTCATTGGCAAAGGTTGAACGTAAAGCTCCTCAAATGATTGCTGCTGACATTGCTGAAAAGATCAATAGCCAAGCCTTTGAAAAGGTTGTAGCAACAGGTCCTTACGTCAACTTCTTCCTTGATAAGGCTGCCATTTCTGGTCAAGTTCTGCAAAACGTTATCACTGAAAAAGAGCACTACGCTGACCAAGAGATTGGCAATCAAGAAAATGTCGTCATTGACATGTCTAGTCCTAATATCGCTAAACCATTTTCAATCGGTCACCTTCGTTCAACAGTTATCGGAGACAGCTTGTCACATATCTTCCAAAAAATCGGCTATAAAACTGTCAAGGTCAACCATTTAGGAGACTGGGGTAAACAGTTTGGGATGTTGATTGTTGCCTACAAGAAATGGGGTAACGAAGAAGCTGTCAAGCTCATCCAATCGATGAACTTCTCAAACTCTATGTCCGCATTAACGCTGAAGCTGAGAACGACCCAAGTTTGGATGAAGAAGCACGCGAATGGTTCCGCAAGCTTGAAAACGGCGATAAGGAAGCTCTCGCTCTTTGGCAATGGTTCCGCGATGAAAGCTTGGTAGAATTTAACCGTCTCTACAATGAGTTACAAGTTGAATTCGACAGCTATAACGGGGAAGCCTTCTACAATGATAAAATGGATGCAGTTGTAGACATCCTTTCTGAAAAAGGACTTCTTGTTGAGTCAGAAGGTGCTCAAGTTGTTAATCTTGAAAAATATGGAATTGAACACCCAGCTCTTATCAAGAAATCTGACGGTGCAACTCTCTACATCACACGTGACTTGGCTGCGGCCCTCTACCGTAAAAACGAGTACCAATTTGCAAAATCTATCTATGTCGTTGGTCAAGAACAATCTGCTCACTTCAAACAACTCAAGGCTGTCTTGCAAGAAATGGGTTACGATTGGAGCCAAGATATTGTCCATGTTCCGTTTGGGTTGGTAACAAAAGAAGGGAAAAAACTTTCTACTCGTAAAGGGAATGTTATCTTGCTAGAACCAACTGTTGCAGAAGCCATCAGCCGTGCTAAAGCGCAGATCGAAGCCAAAAATCCTGAACTTGAAAACAAAGACCAGGTCGCTCATGCTGTTGGAGTTGGGGCCATTAAATTCTATGACCTTAAAACTGACCGTACAAATGGATATGACTTCGACCTTGAAGCTATGGTATCCTTCGAAGGGGAGACTGGCCCTTATGTTCAATATGCCTACGCTCGTATCCAATCAATCTTGCGTAAAGCTGATTTCAAACCTGAAGCAGGTGCCAACTATAGCTTGAACGACGCTGAAAGTTGGGAAATCATCAAGCTCATCCAAGACTTCCCACGTATTATTAAACGTGCAGCTGATAATTACGAACCTTCTATCATCGCTAAATTTGCAATCAGCTTAGCTCAAGCCTTTAACAAATACTACGCCCACACTCGTATATTAGATGAAAGTCCAGAACGTGACAGTCGTCTAGCCCTTAGCCATGCAACAGCAGTTGTCCTTAAAGAAGCGCTTCGTCTGTTGGGTGTAGAGGCACCAGAGAAGATGTAATTCGTTACAAGAGACTGGAACTAAAGTTACTAGTCTCTTGACGGCAATCGCTATCGGGCGATTTGCCTAAACGCCTTACTAATGCATCCAAATAAATAATATCGACTTATTTGGATGCATGTCGTGATCTATTAAATTAATTTATTACTAAGCAAGCTAAGTAACTAACGCCAAATCCTATTTGGACTTTGGCTAGGCACCTACAGTACTATCACTCGAAATAAAAGAATTACTTTTATCTTACCACTTACTTCTTTATTACCTAGGGAGAATTTTTATGAGCCAGTATGCTTATATTCTAGTTGTTATCAGTCTTCTTTTTCTCTTTCTTGTCAATAAATATGAAAAAGAGAAACTTCAAAGACTGCTTCAGGATCAACTATTGAAAGATCCAGCTTTTCGTGCAACTATCAAAGAGGAAAATCCAAACGATAGAAAATATCAATGATGTCATTGACTACATCAACAAAGGCTACCGTTTAGGAATTCCAATTGCAAAAGAAATCGTTGACGAAATTCGCAACTAAGAAAAAGACTCGAGATGACATTTCTCGAGTCTTTTTATTTATTTCTGACAGCTAAGATTCCTACCAGGATAACAATCCCTAGTGATGCCATGGTTCCGTAAGTTGACAAACTTTCATCAAGAAATTTCTCAGAGAACAGTATCAGACTAATTGCCAAGAGCAGCAAGGCACTACATAGCATAATATTTTTAAAGCTTGGTTTACCTTTCTTATGATAGAAAAATCTAAGGAATTTACTCATTTCGACAAAAAATCTGTCCTCTTACAAGGATTCAAGTTCATAAAGTTCTGCAATAATAGCTGCAACCTTTTTGATGTCTCCCAGCATGCCACGCATCTCAAAATCAGCTAAAACAGGGAAACCAAAACGTTGGCTGTATTGCTTAGCTGTCAAACAGTATTGATTGTTAAAATTGCGGTTACCCGATCCTACGACACCAAAACACTTGCTAGCATTATCACCATATGCGATAAAGTCACCTACCGGAGTGGTCAAAATTTCTACATCACCATTGTCAACCCCATTGCCACCTTCTAGGTAAGTCGGTAGAAAAGCCACATATGGGGTGCTCATCTCAAAGAAGTCTTCTCCTTCCTTGACCAAGTCTTTAATATGAATTTTTTCCACATCAATATTCGCATACTGCTCCAACAAATAAGCTTTCAAACGTGTTACAAAGCTCTCCGTGTTGCCGCTTAGACTGATATAAACTAAGGAAATTTTTTTCATCTTTTCCTCCCTCTTTCTCGAATCCAAAAAAATAACTACCAAGATTGTATCTTGATAGTTATCCTTTGTCAAATCTTAGGCGAGTTCTTCCTCTTGAGATTCTGTTAATTCTTTTTGCTGACGCCATATTTTATAGAAGACGATTCCCAAAAAGATAACATTGATGACGATGAAAATAATAGTGGTTGCTTTCGACATGACTTCCATTCCTAAACGTAGGGTGTCATCTTTAATCAATTGCATAGCATCTTGTAGATTCATATTGTCATGGACTAGTCCAACAATAGCTAGTAAGGCATATCCAACATAAGTGTAGTTAGCCAACTGCAAGTTCTTACGAATTAAGAAAACAAAGGCTACTACAACTAGGATAGCAGATAGAATAATGAGTATCGTGTTAAAAATAGAGTGAGATGACTCTGACACTTGGTGGGCATAGTTAACAGCATCTTCTATTTGTTGAGCACTAAGTGTCCCAACATTTTCTTGGCTAGCACGAAGGGCGTCCTTACTAGGTACTGGAGTGAATATTCCAACTACTGCCAAGGCTGAATTAATCGCTGATAAGACTAATAAAATCCATAGATAGATTGGTTTCTTTTTCATAAAAGTAACCTCCTCATAATTTTTAATTTATTATAGCATATTTTAACAAGTAAAACAAATCCTACAAGTTTACTTCCACCTGCTTACGGTATGCTTTCGGAGACTTCCCACATAGTTTTCGAAAGACCTTATAGAAATAGCCTACATTACTGTAACCAACCGTATAGCAAATATCCTCAATACTATCATTTGTAGATAGTAAAAGTTGCTGGGCTGCCTTGATGCGTTGCTTATTGAGAAGCTCAGCAAAGGTTGAATTGGTTTCCTTCTTGATTAACTGACCTAAATACACAGGATTGATAAAGAGATCCTTGCTGATATCCTTGAGAGAAAGCTCTTTTTTATAGTCTCTACCAATAACTTCAAGTACACTGACGACATTTTCATTCATACGATATTGACCAAAGAAGGACGTCAAGGTTTCCTTGGTATAAGCCACTAAATCTTCAAAGTTTGTAATGGCATGAATTCTTTTGACAATATCTGTCATATCATCTGCTTTCAAATGCTCAAAGAGATGGAAAACATCCATCACAAACTGAGTAAAGAGTTGCTTGGTAATGGACACCCTCGGTGTGTTTCCAACACAATCTTCTCAAGTAGGTTCAACTCCTCGATAATCTGTTGAAGATTGCCCTGGATAATAACTCGATAGATGGGTTCATAATAAGAAAAGAGACTGTCAGATTGATCTAGATTTACAGTCCCATAGAAGAGGGCTTTTTCAACGTCAAATTTCCATTTTTCAAAGTTGGATTGATAAGGTGCTTCAAAAGGCATGACCAACAAGCCCTCAAATTCCTGATCAGCAAGGACGATCTGCCAGTCTTGACCTAGGACGTAGTAAGGAATGACAAAATTCCCTTGTTTTTCTTTTGAAAGTCCAATCCACCAGTTTTCTTTTTGGCTGAGATGAGTCTTGAATGCTTCTTCATCTAGTTGCTGACTCAATATTTCGGGCTCATGAGATTTTTCACCAAGCTGACTGGCAATCTTTTCAAGCAAGCGTTCAAGCTCAACCTTATCAACTGGTTTGACAAGATAATCTACAACATTGAGGTTCATGGCTTTCTTGACATATTCAAATTCTTGATAGCCGGAAAGAAGGATATAGTAAGCCTCTGGCAAGAGTTCCTTCATTTCCCCAATCATTTCAAGTCCTGTCTTGCCAGGCATGTTGACATCAGAAATGACGATATCTACGGGATGTTCTCGAACATAGTCCAAAGCGTCGTCAGCATGATTGGCTGTTGCAACGACTTCCATATCCCATTTTTCAAAAGGGATCAAACGCTTAAGTCCTTCTGTAATCATGTACTCATCGTCAACTAATAGTACTTTATACATCTTTATCCTTTCTCTTCATCCTGAATGGTGATTCTATATTGAACACCTTTTTGTTCAGCTGATTCTACATTGATGTTATAGTGGTCTCCAAAATAGAGCACAAAGCGTTCGTGGATATTAACAATCCCAATAGACTGTCGTTGCCCCTTATAATCTGCTGTGTGTTCAAAGGTTCTTTGAGCCAGTTTAGCTTGAATTTCTGCTAGTTTTTCAGCAGACATCCCACGGCCATTATCGGTTACTAAGATTTCGACATAGCCATCTTTTTTCAAAGCCTTGATACTGATAACATTATCTGTTCTTCTGTGATCAACTCCGTGGGCAAAATAATTTTCCACTAACGGTTGGAGGGTGAATTTTGGAATGCGCATTTCTTCCAAGCCAGGGTCAATCTTAAATCCGTAAGCAATGGATTTTGGATAGCGAACCATACAGAGATAACTGTACTTCCGACAAAACTCCACTTCTTGTTTGAGTGTCGTTTCTCGCTCGTCAGAGATATTATTGCGCAGGAGACTACTGAACTCATAGATAATATCTGCTAGTTCATTTTGGTTCTCCATTACAGCATACATCCGCAAAAATTCCAGAGTATTGTACATAAAATGCGGATTAATCTGAGCTTGTAGTGCTCGCATGTTGGCATCTTTTTGATTGAGTTCCAGTTGATAAATATCGTGAATATTACTTTCTAGTCGATCCAACATATCATTTGTCGACTCAGCAATTAGTAGCAATTCCTGGTCCTTTTTATCTGTGTCGATTCTCTTGGTCTGCTCTCCCTTAGTAATGGCTTGGATAGAGTCCACCAAGTCCACAACTTGACTTTGATAGTCAGAAAAAGTCCTTCTTAAGGTCATATACAAAATGATGATAAAGAGAGAGCGCTCAAACCTAAAATAAGTGCCGAACTCGCTAAAGTCCCACTCCAAACATAATCCTTTGGTACAGCTACTCGAACTTGATAACCATGGGCAGTTGTTCCTACCAACCAAGACTCATTCGTTCCCTTCGCTCCAATATAGAACATATCTGTTTCATATGGTGCAATGACCGTTACGGCAACAGGAATTGTTCCCCTGGTATTGTCAATCGCCTTATAGAGGAATTCTGGTTCTACGGAAATATAAATGACCCCTAGAGCTTGATCCGAGATGGGATCAGACACTGGAACAGCGAAACTATTGGCATCTGGTTTAAAGCTCTCAGCTGGAATCTTCTGTCCACCTCTGTTTCCTCTTTTGGAAACAAATACATCCGTTGAATCCTGTAGAACAATCGAAATACCTGTTACAAAATCGTTTCGCACGTATATATCATCGATATTTTCATAAATAGAAACGGAAATATAGGGTGACGCCTTGCGCTCTAACTGCCAGTAAAAATAATCCGGCGTGCTGAGGCTAAAATACTTGTAAATCCCTTCAATGCGGGCTTGATTCTCGACCAATCCCTGAGCTAGGCGGGTTGACTCCCGATAGTAGTATTCAACCTCATCAACTGTTCGAGCGAGAACACGCTGACCGACACGATTGGCTTCCCTTTCACGCATATCCCAGTCTGCATAAGAAATCAAGAGAGCAAAGCAGGAAATGATGACAATCATTACCAGACTATAGATTCTTAGGAGTGAGTGGAGGCGAAATTGTTTGGTCTTATTTGGTTGCCAATTTTTCATGAATACTTTCATAAACAGGCTCCAATAAATCACTAATAAAGAAGTGCCACATCCCAATACCTACAAAAGCGATGAGGGCCGGCATATAGAAGCCAATAATGGCTAACAAGACGCTACCAAATAGAACTTTGGCCACTGCTGATAAATTCATAAAAATTCCGATAAAGGCAAGCTTTAAGGTGTTTTTATAGGACAATTCAAAGTAAACCTGTAACTTTAAAGATACCGTATAGGCCAAAAATACCAAGGCTACTAAAAAGATATTTAGAAATGTTGCTGCCAAGTGGATAATGGTCTGGTTGGGCAACTGAATCATCAGATACAAGCCATAAATCAAGATTAAGTCAATCCCTATAAAGGTGTAGAAACTGAGATTACTTTTGACAAAATTGCTCTTAAATAAAGCCCATGCTTCCTTGAAACGATAAGCACGGTAAGAATAGCCATTTTCAGCAAATAAACTCATAAGAGTTGCACTAGCGGGTGCTATACCAAAAATCACTCCTCCTGCTAGTGTCAATAACCAAAAATAAGCCGTCGCAATCATCCCCAAAAAGAAACGATGAAAGACTAGCTCAATGAAATTCCCCACGGTTTTCCTCCAAAAATTTAATCTAGTTTTATTATAACATATTTCAAGCGCTCTCAAAAACAGGAGCAATAAATATAAATAGAAAAAGCTAGATTGGAATTGTGTCCGTTACAACCATCACTTCTCTAAATACAAGCTTGATTAGAAATTATGAATCTCAATATCAAACTATTTTCTATTAGCTTTTAAAACGGTATATGAAAATTTTGATAATGTTATCATATGTGTTATACTGGAATCAAGTGAAATATATACTTACAATAAGCATAGATAAGGAGAACAGATGGCTTTTTTAGATCAATTGAAAGATGGAGCTAGACTTGTCAAAGAGACAACAAGCACTGTTATTTCAGAAGGAAAGCAAAATGCAGAAAATCTTCGCAAGAAAAAGGAAATTCAAGTACTACAAAATCAAATCAATGACTTGTATAGATTAATAGGCATCAAATTTGTTGAAGAACATTTAGAAGAAATAAAGGAAAATCCTCTCTATTCAACTGAAATCGCTGAAATCACTAAGCTCTTTCAAGAGCAGATTTCTCTTCAAAAATCTATTGATTCATCTGGTCAAGACTTAGTTTCTTGTCCCCATTGTGGAACAAGTCTATCAAAAAGCTTCGAATTTTGCATCAATTGTGGAAAAGTAGTAAAGTAGAGTCGAAATGAAGGATTATATTGTAAAATCAAAATGTCCTAGCTGCTTCAAAAATATTGGAATCGGTTGGAAGTTCTGTCCTTTTTGTGGAGAATATGTAGATAATACAAAACCCAAGGTGGACTTAAAGTATGTCGATAAAATTTATAGAGACAATGATCAAGAAAACAAAAACATTCCTTTCAAAATGCCATCAACCCTCAAACATATGGGTGATAGGATAAAAGAAACGATCTCTGAAAAATTAGACAAAGGAGAGGAAGTTCAAGATCATACAATTTCCTTTTTTACCTTCGTTCTCAAAGAAGCTAGTGTTGTGACCAAGGAAATAACTGAAATTTTGAATGATGATGAGAATATTTTATTAGAAAAAGATCATATTGGTTACTATTTACAGAGTGATTCAGAAATCATCTATATAAACAATGCAAAAATTGATATCGGTAAAAAACACTACCTAAATAATCGAGATACCCTTCGTGTTGATGATACTATTTATATTTTTTTAGTGTCATGAACCAGAAGGATATCGAATGGAAGAAAAAGGAAATCAACACAAGTCTAGCAGAGAAAGTAGACAAGCATTTTGAAGTCCTAGACAACGGTAATATATATGTCCACCCTCTCGGAGACATGGTTTATTTGAATAATCGTCTAATTAAGGATAAAACATACCTAAATAACTATGATTTAGTATCCATAAACCATCGACTCTTCGTCGTTTATAATAATTCCTTAGTTTTTCAACATGAATTAACTGAAAGTCAAGAAAAGAGTCTCGCAGATAATATCAATAGGATTGAACAAAATACACAGTTATCTGTTCGAATTCGAAAGCGTCTCGCAGGAGAGAAACTTTTATTATCAGAGATTGACTTTCAAGTATCCTCTGGCGAAATCGTGCTCATTTTAGGTGGTTCAGGAGCAGGAAAAACCACACTGATCAATGCAATCATGGGCATAGAAAAAGCGGATGCTGATATCTTATTAGGAAATATAAACATCTATAATCAATTTGACAAAGTTCGAAGAATGATTGCCAATGTCCCTCAATTTAGTCTTCATCGTGAAAAAGATAGTGTTTATATGACTCTGAAAAATGCCGCAGAGATGAAACTAGTACGAGATTTTACTAAAGATCCTGCTTTATTAGAAGAAAAAATTTCAAAAGTATTAGAAACAGTCAAACTAACAAAGAAAAAAGAGGCTTTGGTCTCTGAATTAAGTGGCGGAGAGAAAAAAAGATTGAGTATTGCTACTGAGTATATTGCAGATCCAGTTGTATTTGTTCTAGATGAACCAGATTCTGGAGTAGATGGCAGTAATGCTCGTTCAATTATGGCTAGCTTAAGAAGTATCGCAGATGACAATAAGATTGTTTTTGTTATCTCACATAGTCCAGATCGAACTCCAGAATTATTTGATAAAGTATTAGTTCTCGCTAAAAGCGAGGAAGAATCGTGTGGTAAACTAGCCTTCTATGGCTCTGTAGAAGATACTCTGGGATTCTTTAATGTCAATCAACTTGAACTTGTGGTGTCTGAAGTAGAGCGAACTCCAGATTACTACATCGAAAAATATAAAGAATATAAAGGAGATTAAAATGAACTACGCATCGAATAAAGAACAAATTTTGATCTATTTGGGTAAATTTAAACGAAATTTTTTAAATTCTAACGGATGGTATTCTTTTATAAGTACTGCTATCATTGCCCTTATTACTTGCATTGTAGCTGGAAAAGACGGATTTTCAACCGACTTAGGTGCAGAAGTGAAATCCACTTCATTCATTATTGTTTGTGCCTGTATTTGGATAGGAGTTTTTTTAATTCTATTACATTGATCTGTAAAGAAAGAGATATTATTAAACACGAATACCGAGGGGGCATGAATCTATCATCGTATATGTTCGCCCACATGTTATTCCAAGCCCTTGTTTCTCTAATTCAAGCTATTATTTTCTCCAGTATTTTATTCTTATTCTATCACCACTCGATTTCAGAATTTAAGACTATCTTTGATAATGATAGTTTACGATTCATCTCTTATTTCTTAACTATATTTTTTTAACCATTTATTCGGCAGATGCTTTGGGTCTATTTGTCTCTTCAATTGTTAAAAATGTTGAGAAAGCAATGACTGTTATGCCCTTTGTCATTCTCCTTCAATTTCTCTTTGCAGGAAATATCCCCTTAAATGGCTTTTTGCAGTTCTTATCTTATTTTACACTTAGTCGTTATAGTTTTGATGGGCTTTTAGACTTAGTCGGTTTTAAAGAAGGAGGATCATTTTTCAGTACCTCAACCAAGGTACAAGTAAATTTATTAGTTACTTGGATTCTACTCATTGCTTTCTCTATTCTTTTAGCCTATCTAGCAAGTAAACTATTAAAATCAGTTGAAAAAGATACTAGAGGTTAACATTGCTTGAATTAGTTTAGTAAACTAGATTTATAGTTCAAAAAGGTAGTAAGATTTTCTCTTACTACCTTTTTCTATCATAAGATGTTTAAATTAGTAAAATTGGAATCCATATTAGCTACGATATTGTCTCTGACAAATGTGCATTAATAAAAATAAATAACAAAAACACCCCCAGTTAGGGGAGTGTTTTTCAAGGAAAAATAGCAAGGTTACCTAAATTTTACTATTTAGCGTCGTCTTTTTTAAAGATGTTTTTAACACCTTCAACAGCGCCTTCAATAGCGTCTTTTGCATCTTCAGCGACTTCTTTCACTTTAGAAGCAACTTTTTCAGCAGCTCCTTCGCTTTCAAGTCCTTTGTCACCTACCAATTTACCAACGCCTTCTTTAACAGCTCCTGCTGCTTGGTTGAATTTTTCTTCTGTAGACATAAGTATGTCCTCCTTTTATTTTTTCTAAATTAGTAATTAGTGAACACGTGGTTCTGCTTTGGCTGCAGCATCTTTAACATTGTCAACGCCTTGGCCAACTTTTTCTTGAACGAATTCAGCGCCTTCACTAATTTTTTCTTGTGCTGCTGCGACACCTGAACCGATACCAGATTTCACTCTAGACAATTGTTCTGACGCGAACTCGCCTGTTGATTCTGCCACGTCAGTTACACGATCTTGAAGGCTAACTGAGTCTGCTTCATGTTGTTCTTTAGTTTTGATGTCAACAACATTAACGTTAACTTCAACTACTTCTAGATCAGTCATTTTCGCAACTTCTGATACGATAACATCTTTGATTTCCTTGTATAGAGTTGGAACGTTTTTTCTGTACTCTACGATAACGTTCAAGTCAACTGCTACTTGTTCTTTACCAACTTCAACGTTAACACCGTGTGTTACATCGTTAGTGTTAACAATTTTTTCTGTAAGATTTGAGAAGAATCCACCGTCAACATGTAATAGTCCTGGGACTCTATCTAGTGAAAAGACCGATGATTTTTTTGAATAACTTTATCTTCGTAAGTTAATTCTCCGCGAACATCTTTAGAAACAACAACATCTTTTTTTCAGTATTTACATTTACATTTTTTTCTACGTTTGACATATGAAACTCCTTTATTTATTTAAATAATTCTTCTGTACATAGTATCCCAACCAAATTCCTAGGGCTCCACAGATTAAAACGAACAATGTTTTAAAGAAACCGAAGGATAGGATGAAGCAGGCTAGAATAATACCTACTACACCACATAGAATTGGGTATTGATATTTTTTAAACCATTCCATTTTTTACTTCCTTACTTTACACGACTAACAATTTTCTTAGTTGCTTTTTGAGGGTCATATTCTTTCACTGAAACTTCCAGTTTAACCTCTCGATCAATACCAAAGAATTCTTTCAATCCTTGAGTGATTTCGTTTTGAACTACTTCAAATTTGTTAGCAATGTTATCTGAAAGAACAGCTGTACCTTCTACATAAACGAAACATTTCTTTTTTTCCGAGTATGTACCTGAATTTTTGGGATTTTTTTGACCATCTTGTGTTCATCCAATAAACATCGAACAAACCCTTCAATAGCTGAATTCTTTAGTTTTAAATTATCATGTTTAGTTCCAAGTTTTATTTCCAGATATTGTCTAGGATAAAACAGGATTACTAACATCCATAATAAAACTAAGATAGACAGGCTTAGAAGCCCCCAAAATACATATCTAGCGAGATAATATTCAAATGATGTCTGTCGCCAGCTCGGCAATTGAATCCCTAAATCACTAACCTGGTGGTAATCTATCAAAATAGGAAGGAAAATTGTCAAGATTAAAATACAGAAAATAAGTAATAGTATTTTCTTTGATTTTGACATATAAAATCCTTTCAATTAGTGCAACAAACCATAGCTTTACCCGTCATTATAAATTAAAAACTATAGTCTGCTTTCGAGTAAAACATTAACCTTTTTTACCCAAAAAGAACGATACCACAGAAACTACAATCACTGCACCAACAATAGATGGGATGATAGCCATACCAGCTAGTGAAGGTCCCCAAGTGCCAAGGAGTGATTGACCTACTGATGAACCGATTAAACCGGCAAATATATTAGCAATTACTCCCATTGAGCCACCTTTTTTAGTGATTGCCCCTGCTGCAAGGCCGATAAAGCCTCCTACAATAATGGACCACAACATAATATGCGCCTCCTTTCATAACCCAATATATCTGGGTTGAGTTTAGTATATCAAAATATGAGAGCGCACTCAAATTATATGCTCACGAATATATGCTTAAATAAATTTTAAAACAATACAAAAACGCTCTAGTCATTGTGACTAGAGCGTTTTCTATATCCGAACATCTAATTTATTTCTCAAAAAAAATGTAGTCAAAAATATAGTCATTCGGTTGATTTTTTGCAATACATTGAAATTGGAAAAAGAAAAAAACGCTTAAAATCAGCGTTTTTCTTATGTATTGATTCGTATTGAATGCTTACTTCACTTCTATAAAAAGATTAAATAATTTCTATTTTAGCTGTTAGAAACGTTGGTACATCAATGTTTTTTTAGAATGCTACATAATAAAAAGGTAGAGTGAATGGTAGAGTAGTAAAAAAATAGTTGTTATCCTAGTTGATTAAAAAAATCTCTGATTTCCTCATCTTTTATAAAATAATATATAATTTTTTCCCTCTCTTCTAGTATCCAAGACGTTTTTGATTGGCTAGTTTACGAAGATGGTGGGAGGCAGATGCCATACTGAGATTTAGTAAACAGGCTATATCACATACACAGAGTTCTTCAACAGCAAGGAGATAAAAGATGATATTTATCTGTTTATTATCGGTAAATTTTGATAAAATGCGAAGTGATTTTTGGACTTTTTCCTTTTCAAGGTAGTTCGTTGCGGTTGTAACATTTTGTTGATTAATAACATCCACTTGACAGATACTATCTTTTTTCATAATTTTTTCTCCTAGCCGAACACAGTCCTTAGCATGTCAAAAACGTTGTTTTCAATCAGGATATATATCCCCAGTCCTAAATAAACACTGGCAATAAACCATCTGCTATATTTTTCCAAAATTTCTCCAACAGAAGGTACTTGTACCAATTTTTGGGCAGAAAAAACCAAGAGATAAATCATGACTAGAAAGGTAAGTAAAGCCACTATCAAATTCGCTAAATTTAAGGTAATAAAATATGGGACAAAAACACCAATATTGTCAGCACCACAACTTGCAAAAGTAATCATAGCGACTAGAAAAATCAGGTTTTTATCATCTTTGCGCAAACCATCTTTTGCAATAGCTTCTCCATCAGAATCTCCTAAAAGCAAAACTTTGAGTCCTAGGAAAATTGGAATCAAACCGAGCAAACCTAAAATCTCTTTACTAGGAATATAATTTAAGACAAATGCAAAAAGTAAACTTAGCAATATTAGACTAACAGAGCCTAGAAATTGTCCTAAATAGATGTTAATAATGTCTTTTCTGCTTTTTCTTTTTGGCAAAAAAATAACATTAGGATAATAAGTAAGTCTACGGCTGTCCCAGAATACAGGATTATTGAGTAACAACATTTTTGAACCATAAAAACACCTCATTCAAATATTTTTTTGAATGTATTTTAACGATTAAACTTTGTAGATGTCAACTTCAGCTCCATCAAAAATATAGATAAGAAGGTAGTGTACCAAACATTAAAAAAAGCCCTGCCATCGAAATGATAGCAGGGCTTAACCTCAATATCCATATGATATATTTATCTAAAAAGGTAGAGAAAAAAAGGTAGAGTTTGGACTGAAATATAGTGAAATGTATTGAAATTGAAAAAGAAAAAAACGCTTGAAATCAGCGTTTTTTTCTTATGTATTGATTCGTATTGAATGCTTACTTCACTTCTGTAAACACAACGTGTTTGCGAAGTTTTAGTGAGTATTTCTTCAATTGAAGACGGTCTGGAGTGTTACGTTTGTTTTTTAGAAGTAAGGTACAAGCGTTCACCAGATTCTTTTGTGTTCAAGTGTAATATTTACGCGCATGGTATCTCCCTTCTATTATTCAGCTGATGCAGCTTTTAGCGATCTTACGTCCTTTGTAGTATCCTTTAAGTGATACGCGGTGAGAACGTGAGTAATCTCCAGTAGTTTCGTCAAAGTTTACAGATGGAGCTGTTACTTTGTAGTGTGTACGACGTTTGTTTTTTCTTCGCTTTTTGATGTGCGACGTGCAGGTACTGCCATTTCGTTTTTTCTCCTTTTTAAGATATAAATTCAATTAGGGTTTGATTTTTCATCAACTTTAATAGTATATCAAAAACTTTTTTTGTAAAGTAAAGTTACTTGACAAAAAAAAGTTGTATTTTTATCGTACACTGCTGAATTGTCTGAAAATTTAAAAATTTTCTTCTGTTATTCATGTGAAAATTGTGCTATAATGGAACAAACTGAAATGAGAGGGAACAAATGACAGAATTAGATAAACGTCACCGCAGTAGCATCTATGACAGCATGGTAAAATCACCTAACCGTGCCATGCTTCGTGCGACTGGTATGACTGATAAGGACTTTGAAACACCGATTGTTGGGGTCATTTCGACTTGGGCAGAAAACACTCCGTGTAATATTCACTTGCATGACTTTGGGAAATTAGCTAAAGAAGGTGTTAAATCTGCTGGTGCTTGGCCTGTGCAGTTTGGAACCATTACGGTAGCCGACGGTATTGCCATGGGAACGCCGGGTATGCGCTTCTCCCTAACGTCTCGTGATATCATCGCGGACTCTATCGAAGCAGCTATGGGTGGTCATAACGTCGATGCATTTGTAGCTATCGGGGGTTGTGACAAGAACATGCCTGGTTCCATGATTGCCATTGCCAATATGGATATCCCAGCTATTTTCGCTTACGGTGGTACTATCGCCCCTGGAAAACTGGATGGCAAAGACATTGACTTGGTTTCTGTATTTGAAGGAATCGGAAAATGGAATCACGGCGATATGACCGCTGAGGACGTGAAACGTCTGGAATGTAATGCCTGCCCTGGCCCTGGTGGTTGTGGTGGTATGTATACTGCCAATACTATGGCTACTGCTATCGAAGTTTTGGGGATGAGTTTGCCAGGTTCTTCTTCTCACCCAGCTGAATCTGCTGATAAGAAAGAAGACATCGAAGCAGCCGGTCGTGCAGTTGTCAAAATGCTTGAACTTGGGATCAAACCTTCAGATATCTTGACTCGTGAAGCTTTGAAGATGCCATTACAGTGACAATGGCTCTCGGTGGTTCTACTAACGCCACTCTTCACTTGCTTGCTATTGCCCACGCAGCTAATGTTGACTTGTCACTTGAGGACTTCAATACCATCCAAGAACGTGTGCCTCACTTGGCCGACTTGAAACCTTCTGGTCAATATGTCTTCCAAGATCTTTACGAAGTTGGTGGTGTGCCTGCGGTTATGAAATACTTATTGGCAAATGGATTCCTTCATGGAGACCGTATCACATGTACTGGTAAGACTGTCGCTGAAAACTTAGCTGACTTTGCAGATCTTACTCCAGGTCAAAAAGTCATCATGCCACTTGAAAATCCTAAACGTGCGGACGGTCCGCTTATCATCTTGAACGGTAATCTTGCTCCTGACGGTGCAGTTGCCAAGGTGTCAGGCGTTAAGGTTCGTCGTCACGTTGGTCCAGCTAAGGTCTTTGACTCAGAAGAAGATGCTATCCAAGCGGTCTTGTCCGATGAAATCGTTGATGGCGATGTTGTCGTTGTTCGTTTTGTTGGACCTAAGGGTGGCCCTGGTATGCCTGAGATGCTCTCACTTTCATCAATGATCGTTGGTAAAGGCCAAGGAGACAAAGTTGCCCTCTTGACAGATGGACGCTTCTCTGGTGGTACTTATGGATTGGTTGTTGGACATATCGCTCCTGAAGCTCAGGATGGTGGACCAATTGCCTACCTTCGTACAGGAGATATCGTTACGGTTGACCAAGATACTAAAGAAATTTCGATGGACGTTTCTGATGAAGAACTTGAAAAACGCAAGGCAGAAACAACCTTGCCACCACTCTATAGCCGTGGTGTCCTTGGTAAGTACGCCCATACCGTATCTTCTGCATCACGTGGTGCTGTTACAGATTTCTGGAATATGGAACAATCTGGTAAAAAATAAGCACTATTACGGATTGATTTATTACTAACCATTCTAAAAAACATACAAAAAGGATGAAGTTCTTAGGAACTTCATCCTTTTTTAGTATCATAGCCACAGAGTGTGTCAGCTATTCTATTTTTTGTTTTTTCCACAAGAAAACGAGTAGAATAAGAGAAGCTAGTGAAAGCATTACTCCGAAGTTTAACCCTGGAGGATTATATGTCCACACAATCTCATGTTCTCCTTCCGTCAGTGATACACCCATAAAGAAACCAAGCGATTTTTGAACTTCTTGAGCTTGACCATCTACTGTTACACTCCAACCTGAATGGTATGGAATAGTGAAAGTTGCAAAGGATTGTTCACTATTTGTAACATTAACGTGTGCTTTCACTGTTGAATTTGAATAGGAATCAATGGTGATGTCATTTGCTTTTTTAAACTGGTCCAAAGCTTTGGTTAGAGTTGGTATATCGATTGAATAGAATTTAAAACCACTAATATCCCATTCTTTGGCTTTTCCTTCATCAATTGTAAATCTGAGCGTTTTGTTTATGTTTCCATTTCCAACTACCCATAATTGATTCTCTCGGAATCGATTTTCATAAGGATAACTTGACCCGTCTACCAACACTTTTGATTTAATGACTGAACCGGCTTGTCTTTCTGGAATTTCGACAAAGTACAACTTGTTTGGTTCAAGAGATAACTGCCATTCAATTTTTACCGGAGTACCCTCTTGAGTAATTGTGTATTTGTCACCATTTTTCGTTAAATTTTCAACATGGGCTTCTGATACACTTACTTCTTTAAGACCTTCTTTCTCAGAAATCCCCACAACTTGTAACAATTGATTTAAATTATTAACAGGTTTGTTCTTTTCAAAACTTACATTTGTTGCAAGATCCTTATTTGTTAAATATCCCAAGGAGAGGGCATATGGATTTTGATAAACAGCAAAGTTCTTTAAGGTTCCTTCTTTCTGATATAAACCACGAATATCCGCAAAGACTTTATTTTCATCGCCATCCATCATAAACTGCGAAAAACCAAACATAGAATCTAAAATAATATTTCGCCCTGTATAATTTACAACTGATTGAGAGGCAGGAAGTCCTAAGTGACTAAATTCTTCAATTAATGTATGCTCTAAACTCGATGTAAAGTGAGAGGCTCCATTATAATTATAAGCAATCGGGAAATTGGCATGCGACAATCCCTTATTCATCTCCAGACGTGTAAATTGATTTAATTTACTATAACCTTCTTCATCAAAAGCAATTGCATACTCCATTTGAGTCTTCAAACTAGAATTACTAACGAAAAATGGTACTCTTTTCAGTCCAATAAACGCACCCAATATTAACTCTACAATAACAACTCCGGTTACTATTTGTAGTCTTCGAGATAAATCGACCTTTGTTAGAAAGAATGCACATAAAACGATACTATAAATAATAAATGCAAGTATTTTCTGTAATGTTTCTACATAAGAAAGTGTAGCAAGCATTGAGAACAATAAAATTGACCCAAAACCTATAAGAGCTACCAAAAAAATTCATTAAATCGGAATCTATTTTTTTCCACTTCATCAAACTTTCGGAAGCTAAGACCAACATAAAGGCATTTGCAATCCAAGAATTTCTAAAATAAAAAAACCGACCGGACGTTGCCCCATATGCCAAATCTGATCAAAGCCTTGAATATTGAAGGAAAGTAATAAAATCAATAATACGAATGTTGCAGATAATTTGCTACGAAGGGAAATTTCTTTTTTTACATAGAAAACAAACAGTCCAAAAAGGCCTAAACTTCCAATGAAAAGGTGCGGTAAGGCTTTTGGGTCCCCCCACTCTTTTTCACTAAAAGAGCCTAAAATAAATTTTTGAGGAAAAGTTATAAGATCATTTACGATTTTAGAAGACCATTCAAATGTACTTCCTGCACTTGCCTTACTTTCTACCAAGGCACCAAAGACTGGTAGCAGCCAGAACATTGCAAGTCCTACTCCAATCATTGCAAACAATGCAACCCTACCAATTTTCAATAGGTAGCCTTTCAAGGAAGCTTTCTTTGAAAAAACAGCATAGAATGCATATAGAGCCACAAAAAGGCACATCATATACCCTGTATAGAAATTCGTAATCAAGCTGACTGCAAGGAAAATCGGTAATTTAAGTGATCGTTTTCCTTCTACGATTTCTTCAATACCAAGAAGAATGACAGGAACGTAAATTAGATTATCTAAAAAGTTAGGATTGAAATGCTGAGATACAATAAATCCACTAAGCGCATAAGATGTAGATAAACCTAATGACAGCCAGTAATTTTTGCTAATACCTTGATATTTCTTTTCAAGAAAATATCCAAACGCCACTCCCATTACTCCAAAGCGAATGAGTGGAATCACATAACTCAAAATATGAAATGTCGAAATTGGAAAAATTACGTATAAAAACGTGAAAGGACTTAAACTATTAAAGCCCCATACACTTGGCATTGCTCCTCCCAGGGATTTAGAGAAGGACCAAAACAGACCGCTAAAATCGCCGCTCCAAAATAGTTTATGTAATCCGATATAAAGCGGAAAATATTGTGAAAGAAAATCTCCACTATGCACCGAATTTTGTGAAAAGGGAGTCAACCCTAAACAAAGGAAGACTCCTAACATACCCATAAATGGAACAAAGAATAGCGAACTAAATTTTAATTTCATTTTTGAAATTTTCATTATAGTCTACTCCTACTAAATTAAATCCATTTTTTTATAAATTGCAAATCCATAAAGAGAGGTTGATAAGATTGAAATTAGAAAACCTGCAACAAATCCAGCTGGCAAGTAACTCATTTCAACTGTATGCTCACCTGGTGTAATCTTGTAGGCTAACAAACTATCCCAAGCTTTAGCTGTTTCAACTACTTTTCCATCTACTTTAACAGTCCAACCTTTTTCATATGGGATACTGGTCATCATCCAAGTACTGTCATCAGTTATATTAACTGTTCCTTTAAAACTACGATTATCCCAATGAGTTAATTTTATTCCTTGCAGCTGACGTTCTTGAATGATACGATTTGCTAGAGCAGCATTAGAACGAGCCAAGCGCAGTCCAGATAAATTATATTCATTATCCGAATCAATTTCAATCGTTAAATCTGTAGGTTGACCAACTGAATTATGTGCAATTTGAATAAATTGCGTTTGTTGGAATTTATCTTGGAATTCATAATTTTTGCCATTTAACATGACACGAATTTTATTTTTATCTGTATGAGATAATATTTGCGGAATTGCTACCCAATAATCTTCAGCAGATTGAGGTACTAAATGATAGGTAATCGTTCCTGGTTTTGAAGAATCAATACGCTTATAGGTTTCTGGTTTAGACGGATCTACAACTTCCATATTATCCAATTTCATCTCATTTGCTCCGAGTACAGCTAAATAATTTTCGCTCGTTGCCCCCATAGCTTGTACAATCTTATTTTGATTTTGAATTGGTTGATGGTTCTCTAATTTTACATTCACCGTTGCATCATTAACACCATAAGCAATTGGCAAAATCAAACCTGTCTCGAATGTCTTTGTTCTAGCAGCTTCATAAACAGGTGCTTTTGTCGTAATATCTTTACGCGTTACCATGTTTCCGAATACATACAGTTTGGATGTATCAGGATAGTCTTCTTTAAGCACTGGTTTTGGAGTCACTAGATACTTTACTGAGAAGAGCGCATCTTGGAACGGAGTTCCTTGATAGTAGGTCGTTGCATTAATTCCGTTGTTTCCTAAACGGTCAAATAAATCACGTGTACTATTTTCCAGGTTGGAACTGAAAACCGATAGTCCCGGATAATCCACCATAAATGGATCATTCTTACTTAAATTAAATGATTTGTTAATTCTGTAAAAATCACTGTGGTCAGGTCTAATTGGATTAATCGCTTCCTTTAATTGCAAAACTGCATCGTGATACTTATAAGCGTCTGTATAGCCAACACGTGATTGAACAAGTGCTGCATTAGCTGTCAACTCAACCACAGTTAAAGCGGCTATAATCATCCAAGCTCTTTTTACTTTAGGATAGAATAAAGTTGCAAGCAAAACCACAAAAATCAAAATCGTTGCAAGACGTTGCCAAACTGTTAAGAAAGAGTGTTGTTGTAACTGTACAATAGAAAAGATAACTGCACCGCTAATCAGTAGGAAGCTAGCTTCTCTCTTAGTAAATTTTTCTACTTCTCGTAGACTTAGATAAGCCAAATAAACTAAAAAGAAAGCAATAATCCATGAGAAACGATAGAAAAATCCAGCAGGATTTTGTCCCATATGCCACAACTTACTTGTAAATTCATGGGCACAAGAAATCAAAAACACTACGAGAACAAAACTTGCTGCAATTTTACTCCATTTTGAAATCTTACTTGAAATAAAGTAATAAAGTGTTCCTAGTAAACCAAAGCTAGCCACATATATATTTGGCAAGTTAGGTCCAGCTGGCCAAGAAGTATTATCAAAAGCTCCTAAAAAGAGTTTTGCTAAAATCTCAAACGGATTGATTTGTAACTTCCAGTCAAATCTCAAGGAACTTTGCAAGCCCCCTTTTGTTGATACTAAACTAATCAGAATTGGGAGTAATATGGCTGATACTATTCCAACAGCTAGTATAGATGCAGCAGCTAATTTCCCCAGTCTAGTTAGAATAACTTTTTTATTTCGGAAGTTCTCTGAACGTATAATGTAGAACAAAGCATAAATGACCACAAAAATGCAGGTCATATAACCCATGTAAAATTGTACAAAGAGAGATAAGGCAAGCATGCCAATATAGCCTCTTGGAGACTTATTATCTAGTACTTGTTCAACCCCAATTAAAACTAATGGAAGCATGATCATTCCATCATAGAAAATTGGGTTCATTTGATAACTAACATTAAACCCATTTAATGCGTAGATGGTAGCGACGATTGGAACCAAGTAGGTCTTATTCTTTAATCCATCATATCGTTTAACCAAGAAATGTGCCATGGTTAATCCCATCGCTCCATAACGTAAGGCAATAACAATTGGAACCACCCATTGGAAATTTTCTTCAGAGGTTAATAGAAAGAGTAAGTTAAATGGACTCAACAAGTTGAAGCCCCAAATCCCTAACATCCCACCTCCAATGGATTTAGAGAAAGAGTAGAAGAAACTACTCCAATCGCCATTTAAAAATAAATGTTTGAAATAAGCATATAAGCCAATATACTGCGCGTTAAAGTCAACCGCCATGAGTGACTTTGTCCCGAAAGGAAAGAAGCCATCAATAGCCCAAGCCACAAACATGATGGCTATAGGTGCAATAAAACTTGCTAGATAGACTTTTTTCTTAGTCGTCATTTTGCTCTCCTTTTACAGCAATGTTTGTTTGGTCAACAAGATAATGTGGACGTTTCTTCACTTCGTAATAAATCTTTCCAATGTATTCTCCGAGTACCCCAATAGAAATCAATTGAATTCCACCAAAGAGAACGACTGAGAAGATTGTAGTAAAGTATCCACTCACGAGTGAATCCGGTACTACGAGATATTGGATAAAGGTCCAAAGAACATAAACCAATGAAATTAATAAGCAGAATAAACCAAAATTAATACACATACGTAGAGGTTTATCGTTGAATGATAAAATCCCTTGAATCGCATAGTTCAACGAGAATTTCAACGAGTATTTTGTTTCACCTACAGTACGAACTTGGTTTTCATATTCGATAACTTTTTCGTTAAAGCCGATCCAAGCAAAAATTCCTTTAGAAAAACGATTGTATTCTTGCATAGATATAATGGCGTTTACAACTTTACGGCTAAACAATCGGAATTCAGAGACTCCGTCCATTAGCTCGATATCCATCATTTTATTGGCAAGTTTATAAAAATGTTTAGCTAAAAAAGTACGGTGACGTTTTTCTCCTGTACGTGTACGACGAGCACTTACAACATCGTATCCTTGCTCATAAGCTTCAATCATTTGTGGAAGCATTGCTGGTGGATGCTGCAAATCTCCATCCATTAGAATAACTGCTTCTCCTGTTGCATATTCAAGTCCTGCAATAGTTCCAGCTTCTTTCCCGAAATTTCGACTGAAGCTGATGTATTTAACACGTGAATCGCCAGCTGCGATGGCTAACATACGTTCAAAAGTACGATCCTTACTACCGTCATTAATAAAAATAATTTCAAATTCGGCTTTTGTAATTTGATTGATTTCTTTAACCAATTCATCATACATCTTTTGAATCATATTCTCTTCGTTATAAAACGGAATTACTACAGATAATTTCATATCTATCCTACCTTATTCTTTTTATTATAATCACTTCTACTATAATAACATTTTTTTGAGTGAAGTGGTTACTCTTAACAAAAAATTTTTTTGTTTATTGTATGAAATAAATAAACAAAAAAAGAAAAAAAATATAAATCAGGTCTTTAATCCCGATTCATAATTCATCTTATCACTCTATTTTTTTATCGTGGAGGTAGCCCTAGAGCTATACGTCCATAACGACTAATGCGTGTAATCTTCCATGCAGGAGACCAGGTCACCTCAACCTTGACATCCTCAATCCCATCAATTTGTTTTAAACCTGCCACAATCTCGATTGGCAGACTTTCTGCGCAGTCACATGCAGTATCGGTGAAGGTCATGACAACTGTACAAAGGCCAGCCTCATCTAAATGAATCTCATAAATCAATCCAAGATTGTATACATCTAATTCTACATCTGTATCATAAACTTTTTCGAGTACTTCAATGATTTGATCTTCCAAGGCTAGAGCACGGTCATTAATCTTGATGTCTTCTCTCATTGCATTCCCTCCATTTTTGATTGTTCCTATTTTCTCATAATTCTGACAATTTAGCAAGTTTTTCCCAATCCTGTTTAAAGCAAAAAAGTAGAGATTCTATCTCTACTTTTTATTGATTATTTTGATTTGACAGGTTTATCTTCAAGAGTTTTTATAGCAGCATTAATAATTTCTGCATAAAGTTTAGCTCCTTCTTCCTGCTTAGTAGTATCACTACCGAAGTGAACTTGGTCTGTTCCTTTCCAAATTCCTGGATGATCTTTGGCCGCTTGATTCCAATCAGCAAGTGCAATATAAGGATATTTTTGTGCCAATTCACGCGCATAGCTTGCATACTGCTCAACATAAGGTTGCGTTTCCTGCGTTGTATCACCCTCGTATGGAGTTACAAGCACAAGCTGATGTCCCTTAGGTAGATTTGTGACTAAAGAATCGATATCCGCTTTATAATCTTCAGGATTGTTTACTCCAGTTGCAATGACTACAATTTTGGGCAAGACTTTATTTTGGCTATAATTTAGCATCAACGCATTTGCTTGTTTGGTATTTCTGCTAACTTGCCCATCAATTTGAGCGTTCGTTAAAATTTCTTTAATTTCAGGGGTTGCACGCAAAGTTACAGAATCTCCGATGATTGCTACACCATCAGCTATATTGTAGCGACTTGCTTCTGCTTGATCTGCCATGGTTTTTGTTCGGTTCATATTGGTTTGCGCCTGATTGAGACCATTAACCATCAAATCTGTTTCAAATGCGCCTACTTGAGGAGCTATCAATATCACGACAACGGTAATCAGACCGAGTACTCCAGCACTACTAGCAAAGACCGGTTTAATGTGCGGAATTTCTTTTGCCTTTTGCAAAGAGTTCCGTAGTTTTTTTCCTGCTACCAAAGGTTCAATGATATAGAAAGAAAAGGGTTGCGAAGATATAAGAGAAGATGGTCGTTAGAATCACTGCCGGAATATTTCCCATTAACTGTGAGAAAATAATATAAAACGGCCAGTGGAAAAGATAGACAGCATAGCTGGTATCCGCTAAAAAGCTGATAATCTTTGGCTCTTTGATAGTCGGTGTTTTCTCATGCAAGAGGCGTGCCGCAACAATCATCAGAAGCGCTGCTAAACTTGCCAACAAAAATCCAAGTAAATAGGCAAAGAGATATGTAAATTTCACAAAGAAGGTCAGTAATAGCAAGACTCCGAGCCCAGCTCCAAAGACTAGCAAAGTCTGCTTCAAATCCAAGCTTCTATTCAAACGTTTAAGAAGTGGCGTTGCATGACGAACCCCTATTATGGTAGCAAGCACACTACCTAAGAAGAATGGATACACATGAGTTAAGCTTGAAAAGTATACTGTTGAGTAAGAACTTACAATAAAACTACCGATAAACATCGAAAGGAAACTGACGATAAAGGCAGCTGATGAAAGTAGAAAGATTGTTCCTCGTAGTTGTCCGCTTGATTTCGCTCGCTTAGATAGGAACCAGACTGCCAACCCCCACAAGATATAATAATGAACTTCAACTGCTAAGCTCCAGTTGTGAACAAAAAGGTGAGGGATAAACTGAGATTCATAACTTCCTCCTGTCAGCATTTCATAGAAGTTAGTCATAAATCCTAGAACACCGGCAATCTGCCCACCAATTTCTGCCACATAATCTTGGCGAACCAAGAAGGTGAATGGCATGATGACAAGAATCATTAAAACGACCGGTGGAAAAATTCGATAGAAACGTCTTCTAAAAAATCCTAAGATATCAATCTTCCCTTTTTGTCCAAATTCTTCTAATAAAAGTGATGTGATCAGAAAACCTGAGAAGGTAAAGAAGACGTCAACCCCGAAGAAACCTCCTGGGAAAGTCGTTTGAAAGAAATGATACAAAGAGTACCAAAAAGCAAACCTGTAATCCTAATCAAGGAAAACCATTTAATACGCATACGAGTTTATTCTCCATTCATTAGATTGGCAAAAAAAAGCCATCTAACTTTCATTCATAGTACCTTTATTTTATCAAAAAAAACAGAAAAATCCTAAGAGAAAACTTAGGATTTTTGGTGGATCTCAAGCTAAATTTAAAAATTTCGCCCTGACTTGTTATAACCATATTTTTCAACAAAATGTTCACGAAATTCCAGGAGATTATCATCCATGATAGCCTGGCGAACCTGCTTCATCAGATTGAGCAAGAAATACAGGTTATGGTAACTTGTCAAGCGGATACCAAAGGTTTCATCTGCCTTAAGCAAATGGCGTAGATAAGCACGGGTATAATTCTTACATGTGTAGCAATCACACTCTGGATCAAGTGGTGTAAAGTCCTCCGCAAACTGAGCATTTTTGACTACCAAGCGACCTTGACTGGTCATACAAGTCCCGTTACGAGCGATACGAGTTGGCAAGACACAGTCAAACATATCGACACCACGGATAACACCATCAATCAAGCTATCTGGCGCTCCTACTCCCATCAAGTAACGAGGTTTGTTCTCAGGAAGCAGTTGGGTCGTAAAGTCCAAAACTGCATTCATCTCTTCGTGGGTTTCTCCAACTGCTAGTCCTCCGATAGAGTAGCCTGGGAAGTCCATGCTAACAAGATCATGCGCCGACTGACGACGAAGATCTTCAAATCCTGCCCCCTGTACAATCCCAAATAGACCTTGATCATGCGGACGACGGTGAGCCTTTAACCCACGCTCTGCCCAACGGCTAGTACGTTCTATTGACTTTTTCACATAATCATAGGGTTGGTAGAACTGAGGACATTCATCAAAAGACATCATGATATCTGAGCCCAGATTGTTTTGAATAGAAATGGCCTTTTCAGGCGAAAGGAACATCTTAGAACCGTTAAGGTGGTTCTTGAAGGTTACCCCTTCTTCTGTAATATTACGGCTATCCGCTAGAGAATACACTTGGAAGCCACCGCTATCTGTCAAGATTGGTTGGTCCCAGTTCATAAACTTGTGAAGACCTCCAGCACGGGCAATGAGTTCGTCCCCAGGGCGAAGCCACAAGTGATAGGTGTTGGATAGGATAATTCCTGAACCCATCTCTTTCAATTCTTCTGGCGACTGAGTCTTGACCGTTGCCTGAGTCCCTACTGGCATAAACATAGGCGTTGGGAAGGTACCATGGGGTGTGATAATCTCACCCAAACGAGCTCCTGTGTGTTTTTCTTTTTTAATCAATCGATATTTGATTGGCGAATCTGACATTTTTTACCTCCGAAGCTGGAAAAGACAGTCCCAGTTCTTACTTTGCGCCCAGGGGCATACTGTATGATTCTATCAAAAAAAACAGGAACTGTCACGAACTATGGTATAATGAAAGAATGAAGTACCCAAAAATTAATTTAAAAGAAGTTCGCCAGCAGGCTAGTCAATTTCAAGCCGAGCACCCTCGATTGCTGCTTGTCTTTTTATTACCAAGTATTCTCTTGATTCTATCGAGCTTTATCAGACCTTTATCCCTACTTGATGAAGGCATTCTTGAACAGTCCTTCTTGAGTTTTCTAGGGACCACAATCCAGTCTGCTCTCTTTCCGATAGCCGTTGGATTTACAAGTTCCATCATCCTAGCTGGTGCTCTCTTTACCACGATTAATCTTTACAGAATTTCTGAGATAGAGCTGTCCTTTAAAGATAGTCTGTCCTTGCTTGACAACCGCTTCTTTACCCAAACTTTTCTAACGCTCTTACTCAAGCGTTTCTACCTCTTTTTATGGAGCATCCCTAATCTTTGGAGTCTATTTGCTCTTTTATAGCAGTGCCATGGCTCGTAAATTTGTGGAACTTCATCCCGAATTTCCATCTGTCGACGTCACCAATCCAGATATCGAACACTTCCTACTTACTTTTGCTCTCTATTTCTTTGGTAGCGTCCTAGTAATGATTTTGGGAACCATTATCTATCTGCCACAATATTATGCCTATTCCCAAGTTGAACTACTTTTATGTGACACCCTTGCAATAGGGATTGCAAAACCAAGTCGTACACTTCAAACCAGCCGCTTCCTTATGAAAGGCTACAAGTTCCAACGCTTTGTCCTTGATTTACAGCTACTTCCTTGGTATATCCTCATCTGGATTAGCTTTGGCATTGCAAGTATCTCTATCTTCCCTTATATCTATAGTAGCCAAATCTTCTTCTATCAAAGACTACTTGAAATCAAGCGGAGAAAAGTTTAACAGCAGTTATTAAAAACCAGCATCTTCATAGAAAGTGCTGGTTGTTTTTTTATTTTAGGAAAAGGATACTTAGCAAGGTTAAAATTGCCGGACCTCCCTGCTTTAGAATGATTTTTTTATCTGCTGTTAAAGCACCATAAGTTGCTGCTCCTATGATAAATAAAACAAAGATTATTACGATTTCTAAGCTATGTGAGAAATAAATCCCATAGATAAGAAATACCCCTATCAAGGCATTATAAATCCCTTGGTTTTTAAACAGTGAGGTAACAGATGGTCGAGTCAACTCTTCCTTTTCCATATTAAAGACTCGGCTGGTTGCGTCTGATTGGGTTGCGATACTCTCCAAATAAAAGATATAAAAATGTTCGAGGGCAACAATAGTTGCCAAAATAGTAGTAATGATTGACATCGTTTTCTCCTTAAAATTCTATGTTTTCTAAACCTGAGACTAGTTTTGTCAGTAAGGTTGTCAGTTCTTTCTGCTCACCCGGCGATAAGATGCTCTCCATCTGTTCCTTCACATTCAAGTGATATTTAGGCGGATTAACTAATAGTTGATTCTTGGCTTCTTGGGTTAATTCAACTAGAACTTCTCGCTGATTGATTGGATTACGCTTACGACTGACATAGCCCTCTGACTCTAAAACCTTAAAATGACGGGTCAAAGCTGCCTGGTCAATCTGTAACTTTTCTTGAACGGCAGTTTGGTTACACTGTGACTTTGCAATAAAAACTGCAGAATTTGATAGCGGGTCAAACTAATTCCCAATTGTTTCTCAAAAAGTTGAGTAATGGTCTGATCTACTAAATGGAGCTGGTACAGTAATTCATTTATTTCTGACATTTCTATTCCTTTGTTAACATTTGATTTGTCAACTATTGACTTGTCAAGTATAATACAAGCAGATAAAAAACGCAACTATTTTGCTCAATCCGTTAAATTTATCTCCTAGCCACAATCTCAGACAACTAGGTTCCCAAATTTTATGTCTGGAGTTTATCTTTGCTACCTAAGAATTTGAAAATAAAAAAGAAGTGGAAACTGAATCAGTTCCCAACTTCTCATTCATTATTAGTTCATAGATACGTGAACGTGGTCATAGTGGTTTTCTGTTACGCTACCACGATCTGGCATTGGATTCCAAGTGTAGGCTGGTCCATATTTGCTATCGTATGGTGCGTAGAAACGTTGTTTCCAGATGATGTAGTTGATTCCACGGCTAGCCATATTTTGGATAGCATAATCTGCAATTTGATCACCGAGAGCTGAACTTACTGGAACCATGAAGTCAATAGCAAGACCTTTTCCGTGGTCACCTGGATCTCCTGGACGGTAACCACTAAATGATGTGATACCAAACAAGTTAGCTACTTCTTCTTTAAATGCAGCTGTTTGTGGTTGGAGACCTGCATTTTCAGATTTTGTTGCTGCAATAGTTGCATAATCAGGAGCCGCTGGCGCTGTATAAGTTGCTGATGCACCTTGGCTTGGTTCAGCTTGGTAAGTTGATGGAGTTGATGGAGCTGATGGAGCTGATGGAGCTTCTGCTACAGCCTCAGTTGTTGCTTCTGTTGTAGTTGTCTCCTCAACAGTAGTTGTTGTTTCTTCAACTGTTGTAGTTGGTTCAGCGACCGTAGTTGTTTCTTCAACGACAGGTGCCGCAGCTTCAGTAGTAGCTTCTACTACTGCTTCTTCTGACGATACTGTAGTTTCTGCTACAACTCCAGTTGTTGCTTCTGTTGTAGTTGTCTCCTCAACAGTAGTCGTTGTTTCTTCAACTGGTTGTGTCAAATCTTCGACTTGAACAGTTTGTTCATCTACTGTTACTTGATTCGTTGTTAAATCTGCTGTTGCGCTTGCTACATCAGAACCAACTTCTTGAAGTGTATAAACCTCAACCTCTGTTACTTCTTCATTTTCGTTAACAGTTGTAGTCAGTACAGTTTCTGGGAAAATCAAATCAATATTAGTGATTTTGTTCAAGTTTGCAAGGACATTTAAGTCTACTCCCAAAGCCTCTGCAATCGTGCTTAGAGTATCTCCGTACTTAATTATGTAACTTGTTTTATTTTCGCTTTTAGCAACATCGTTTTGAATTTGCTCAACTGTACGTGGTGACCATACAATTTCTTCTGCTTGAGTTGCCAAGGTAGGGGCAAGTGATAGAGCCACTGTTGATGCTAAAATAATTCGTTTCTTCATACTATTCAAACTCCTTTCAAATGTAGTACCTTTCTATCATAACATAAAGAAAAAAGAAAAAAAGCCCTTTGGGGGCTATTTAATAAAACTGTCTAGTCTCTGTAACAAAGCACATTAATTGAAATAGTTCGTATGAATTTTGTCACAAAGCTGACATATTCTCTTTCATAAAGAGAGAGAAGGAATATCCGCTAAACAAGAAATCTGATGATTGCAATCCACCGGAGTTCCAAGGAAATTGATACTCTGAATGCCACTATTCTGAGCAAACTCGATATCCAAAGTACGGTCCCCTATATAATAGGTGCGCTCTGGTTTTAAATGGTATTTGCTGATAAGGTAGGTCGCTGCTTCTGGACTTGGTTTACGAGCAAAACCGCTCTGGCTTGTCAAAATTTCTGTGAAATAAACATCCAAGCCCAAATCTCGTAAAATAGTCAAGGCATTATCGCCTTTGTGGGTGTAGACATATTGCTGAATTCCGTGCTGGTTTGCCCAGGCTAAAACCTCGCGCGCCCCCGGCATCAAGATGACCTGGGCATTCTTTTCGGCCAAGCTCTGAGCACGGACTTGATTGAGCCTATCAACATCCAAGCCTCTTTCTTCTGCCACTTGCACTAGTAAATCCTGGACCGAGTGTTTTAAAATAAAAGCACGAACTTCTTCCTTATTATAAGGAAGATCAAAGCGAGCGTAAGTTTCCTCAATTCCTGACAAAATAGCTTCATAGGAGTCCAATAAGGTCCCGTCCAAATCCCAAATAAAAGCCGTTTCTTGCATTTCTTATCCTTTCAATGTCATATAAGATTTGTAACGATAGCGTAGGAAAATCCAACGGAAAGCATTATCCAAAAGCGTTCCTGCCCAGATACCAGGCAAACCCCATCCAAGAACAATTCCCATCAGGTAACCAGTCCCAATACGGATGCACCACATTCCAATACTTGTCGCATAAAAGGGAAGTCGAGCATTTCCCAAACCTTGCCAGACAGCTGTATAAATGACCGTTCCCGTTGTCATAGGAGTCCCTAAAAGTGAAAAAAGAGTCACTAAAACACTGGCTTTGATAGCCACAGGATCGCTGGTGTAGAGATAGCTTAGTGGTGTCCCGAGAGCATAGATACTAAGCGTTAAGGGCAACATGAGAAAGAAAGACAACCAAAAAGTTTGCTTACTTAGTCTGTCCACCCTTGCCCAATCATTCTCGCCAACTGCTCGAGCTACCTGCATGACTGTTGCTGTCGCAACACCAAAAGCGGGCATGTAGTTGAACTGAGTCAAAACTTCACCGATAGCATTTCCCGCGACTGCCTCCGTCCCAAAGGAAACAACCAAGGCAATTATGACTACATCACCAGCCCTCATCATGAGACGTTCTCCCGCTGCAGGTAACGCCAAGGTCAGCAGGTCTTTATCCAGTCCAAACGTCGGTCTCATATATGGAAGTTTTAATTGTGACCACAAAATTACAACCCCGACCAAACGAGACAAAATAGTCCCCCAAGCTACACCAGCTATCCCCATATCAAGGATAAAAATGGCGACACTTGAAAAAAGGATATTTAAAGCATTGGATAAAAAACTAACATAAAGCGGAAGTCGAGGATTTTGGGTAGCGCGAATCAAGGCTCCTAAACTAGTCATCAAGCCCAAGAGAACAATTGATCCACCCACCAATGATAGGTATAAGCCACCACTTTCAGCCACAGCCTGTTCAGTACCCAAAAGACCAATCATCTCTTGACCTGCAAAGATGGATAAGACCCCTAAAACTAAACTCAGTAGTAGGGTAATCTTAAGTGCTTCTGTCACATGGTAGGCTAGTCTAGACTGATCTTTCTGTCCCAAACTTTTTGATATAACACTAGAAATTGCTGCTCCCAAGGCAATAAAAATAGCCTGATAAATGGTGATAATATTTCCAGCTACAGACACACCCGAAATGGCGATCAACCCCAGATTAGCTACCAAGTAGCTATCTACCATTCCCATGAGCATCTGCAAGAAATTTTCACCCATGGCAGGTAAAGCTATGTTGAGAATATCCTTATTTTTCTTAAACAATCCTTCCTCCTGATGAAAAGAAACTCAGTTAGTTTCCCAACCGAGTTTACTTCCTCTATTTTAAAGTCCTAAATAAGATTCTACTGCTGCCTGCATATCTGCCGCTGCAACAGTTGTCTTGTGACGAACTGGAGCTGTTTCGAGGCCATCAACTGCTGGTGGCACTGCCACTCCTGAAATTTCGTGCAACTGAGCCAAGGCCTCAAAGTCGCTCAAACCTGATTTCCCTGTTACAGCTTCTACTGCAACTACTGGGAATTTATAAGGACTAGCTGTTGAAGCAATCACGGTCTTAGTCGCATCCCCTGTCGCTGCTTGGTATTTTTATAAACGGCTGAGGCAACTGCTGTATGAGGGTCCTCAATATAAGCATCTGACTCATAAACACGCTTAATTTCTGCTGCTGTTTCTGCTTCAGTCGCATACTCAGCTGCAAAAAGGTCAAGAATCTCTGCATCAAAATCTGTCAATTCATACTGACCTTGAGTGTTCAAAGCATTCATGAGTTCAGCTGTCTTAACCGCATCATTTCCCAAAAGATGGAAAATCAAGCGCTCCAAGTTTGAAGATACTAGGATATCCATCGATGGGCTAGTGGTTACTTTAAACTCACGCTTTTTGTCATAAACACGAGTTTTAAAGAAATCTGTCAAGACATTGTTGTCATTTGAAGCACAAATTAACTTGCCGACTGGTAGGCCGATTTGTTTGGCGTAAAAGGCAGCCAAGATATTCCCAAAGTTTCCTGTCGGTACGGTGAAGTTAACCTTGTCACCAGCCTTAATCTCACCAGTTTTAACAAGCTGAGCGTAGGCATAAACATAGTAGACAATCTGTGGTACCAAACGACCGATATTCATAGAGTTAGCTGATGAAAACTGGAGCTTGTTGGCTGCCAATTTCTCACGAAGAGCCACATCATTGAACATATGTTTCACGTTTGTTTGAGCATCGTCAAAGTTTCCATCAATAGCGATAACATGGGTATTTTCGCCCGTTTGAGTGGTCATTTGCAACTCTTGTACCTTGCTGACACCGTCTTTTGGATAAAAGACGATAATTTCAGTTCCTGGGACATCCGCGAATCCTGCCATAGCAGCTTTTCCAGTATCTCCAGATGTTGCTGTCAAGATGACAATCTTGTTTTCCAAACCGTGTTTCTTAGCAGCTGTTGTCATAAAGTAGGGCAAGATAGACAAGGCCATATCCTTGAAGGCAATGGTTGAACCGTGAAAAAGTTCCAAGTTGTATTGGCCATCGAGTTTGACAAGAGGGGCAATAGCTGGTGTATCAAATTTGCTGTCATAGGCATTGGTGATACAATAGTCCAACTCTTCTGCTGTAAAGTCATCCAAAAAGGCTGACAAGACAAGCTTGGCTACTTCTTGGTAAGAAGCGTCTTTCAATGTGTCAAAATCCAACTCCACCTTTGGATAGCTCACTGGAGTAAACAATCCTCCATCTGTTGCCAAGCCTTGCAAAATCGCTTGGCTGGCTGTTACTGTATTGTTCGCATCACGCGTTGATTGATAAACTAATGTCATAAATCTCTATCCTTTATCTATAGTCTCATTCATTATAACATGATTTTTCAGAAAATTCTTCCGTTATAAGAAAATTATACGTCCAATTCTTCTTTCAAAGGTTCTAAATAAGTCGTTTCACTCTGACCTCTCATCTCAAGTCCTTGCTCTGCTATCGCTAGCAAATCTTTGGAGAACTGGACAATCCCAGCTGTTTCTTCATCTGTGAGATGTTTCTTAGAAAATTGTCTTCTCAAAGACTTGTAGTCACGACCAAAACTTTCAAAGAAAGGAGCTGTTTCTAGGAAAGCTTCAAGCTTGTCAAGATTCACCAACAAACCTAGATGAAAGGCTGCTGAAGCAAAGGTTCGGTCTAGTGGCTGGGTACAAACACTCCGAAATTCGACCGTTCCTCGAGTTGTTAAATCTTGAAATTGATAGCTACGGTGCGTTTGGAAATCCTTTCTAGAGGAACAAGAAGAGTTTCTTTCCCATTTAGAGTATAAGCAGGAATTTCGTCAGTAGCTAGGTAATCTCTAGCTTGAATCGGAGAAAAATAGTAGGTTTCTCCATCTCTTTCTGCCGTAAAAATCGCAGAATGGTCGAGATAATCAAAGAAATCATCCTCATCTTTGAAGAGTTTTGAATTGACACCAACATTCTCTGGATAAATCCCATGCATGGAGTCTTCCCAAAAGATATCTCGTGAAATCTGGGTGTCCCAGTCTGCTCCAGAGAACTCAGAATTGGCAAACAAGAAAGCTTTGGCTGCCTCTATCTGTGTGAAAGCATTGATAACACGTAGGTAGTTATCGGTCGAAACATCCAACTGGACTTGGCTCCCGCAGATGAAGGCTCCGTATTGCGGAAAGTCATGTAAATGCGCACTTTCTTGGTGAGTCCCCATACTCAGATAATCCATCAGCATCTGATAGCGTGGATAAGCCACAGGTCGATTGTCATTTTGATTCCAGTTTGGGTGAATCCCCCAACCCTGGATAGCATGATCCTTTTCTCCTAGCTTTTCCTGAATGACCTTCATATAGGCATCAAAGCGTCCTTGAACCTCTTGGATATCCTGAGCCCTACCAAAGGCAAACTCCAAGGTCGTGTAGGAAACCTCAAACAGAATCCGGTCCTGACTCTTTGGTTCTACAAGCTGAATTGGATTGCCATCCTGGTCCTCTTTTTCAACTTTCAGACTGAGAGCATTCACCAAAAAGCGCAACAAATCCTTGCTGACTTCAATATCTGTAGGTTGGCCTTTCGTATGAACGATAGGAAACTCCAACTCAATACCGATGTAGAGATCTGGATTTTCTTTGATATTTTTTAAATAGCGGTCTTTTAATAACTGAATTGAAGGGGACATACATACCTCTCACTCTAACTTCTCATACTAGAAAATAAATTACTCTCTATTATACCAAAAAAATCAGAGATAATCTTGTCGAAAACAAACTTTTTACAAAATAAGGACAGATTTGGAATTTATATTAAATTTTTACATGTTTGCTTTTTAAAACCTATTCTAAAAAAATGTTGATATATTAATATCTTTAAAAATCATTACTCCTATAATTTTTTTGTATAATTTAATTTAATTTGTTGATTTTTTTATGAAAAACGGTTTATACTTAGTTAGTCTTAAAGTTTTTCTTAAACTACAAGTCAAACATTTTTATAAGGAGGAATGACAATAATGAGTATCGGAATCATTATTGCGAGTCACGGTGAATTTGCCGCGGGTATTCATCAGTCAGGATCTATGATCTTTGGTGAACAAGAAAAGGTTCAAGTTGTAACCTTTATGCCAAACGAAGGTCCAGATGATTTATACGCAAAATTCAACAATGCTGTGGCTGCATTTGACGCAGAAGATGAGGTTCTAGTCTTGGCTGACCTTTGGAGTGGTTCTCCATTTAACCAAGCTAGCCGCGTAATGGGAGAAAATCCTGAGCGTAAATTTGCCATCATCACAGGACTTAACTTGCCGATGTTAATCCAAGCCTACACCGAACGCCTGATGGACGCTAATGCCGGAGTGGCTAAAGTTGCTGCGAACATCATTAAAGAAGCTAAGGATGGCATCAAGGCTCTTCCAGAAGAGCTCAACCCAGTTGCAGCAGTTGCAACTGCTGCAACTGCTCCTGTAGCCCAAGCTGCTATCCCAGAAGGAACTGTTATCGGAGACGGAAAATTGAAAATCAACCTTGCACGTCTTGACACACGTCTCCTTCACGGGCAAGTCGCAACTGCTTGGACACCAGATTCAAAAGCAGACCGTATTATCGTTGCTTCAGATAACGTTGCTAAAGATGACCTTCGTAAAGAATTGATTAAACAAGCAGCTCCTAACGGAGTAAAAGCTAACGTTGTGCCAATCAAAAAATTGATTGAGGTTGCAAAAGACCCTCGTTTTGGTAACACACACGCCCTTATCTTGTTTGAAACACCTCAAGATGCCCTTCGTGCTATCGAAGGCGGTGTACCAATTAAGACTCTTAACGTTGGATCAATGGCTCACTCAACTGGTAAAACAATGATCAACAACGTATTGTCAATGGATAAAGACGACGTTGCTACATTCGAAAAAATGCGTGACCTTGGTGTTGAATTTGACGTACGTAAAGTACCAAACGACACGAAAAAAGATTTGTTTGACTTGATTAGCAAAGCTAACGTTCAATAATTAACATTAAATAGAAAAGGAATAAAACCATGTCAGATATTTCAATCATTTCTGCTATCTTGGTTGTAGTTGTTGCCTTCTTCGCAGGTCTTGAAGGTATCCTCGACCAATTCCAATTCCATCAACCAATCGTAGCATGTACCCTTATCGGTCTTGTAACTGGTAACCTCGAAGCAGGGGTTATGCTTGGTGGATCACTTCAAATGATCGCTCTTGGTTGGGCTAACATCGGAGCTGCCGTAGCTCCCGACGCTGCTCTTGCCTCTGTTGCTGCTGCAATCATCATGATTAAAGGTGGTAACTTTACTACTGAAGGTATCGCAGTCGCAACTGCAACTGCTATCCCGCTTGCCGTAGCTGGACTTTCTTGACTATGATTGTTCGTACAATCTCAGTTGGTTTGGTTCACACTGCAGATGCTGCTGCTAAAGAAGGAAATATTGCAGCTGTTGAGCGTGCTCACTACTTTGCCCTTGCTCTTCAAGGTCTACGTATTGCTATCCCAGCTGCACTCTTGCTTGCAATGCCAACTGAAGCAGTTCAAGGCGTATTAGAACTTATGCCAGAATGGCTTAAAGGTGGTATGGCTGTTGGTGGTGCCATGGTCGTTGCCGTTGGTTACGCTTTGGTTATCAACATGATGGCTACTCGTGAAGTATGGCCATTCTTCGCTATCGGTTTTGCTCTTGCAGCAATTTCTCAATTGACTTTGATTGCCCTTGGTGTCATCGGTGTTGCCCTTGCCTTCATCTACCTCAACCTTTCTAAACAAGGTGGAAACGGTGGCGGAGGAGCTGCAACTTCTAACGATCCAATCGGTGATATCCTAGAAGACTACTAGAAAGGGGAACAATCATGGCTGAAAAAATTCAATTATCAAAATCAGATCGCCAAAAAGTTTGGTGGCGTTCACAATTCCTTCAAGGTTCTTGGAACTACGAACGTATGCAAAACTTGGGTTGGGCTTATTCTTTGATCCCAGCTATCAAGAAACTTTACACTAAAAAAAGAAGACCAAGCAGCTGCTCTTGAGCGTCACCTTGAATTCTTCAACACTCACCCATACGTAGCTGCTCCAATCATGGGGGTTACTCTTGCACTTGAAGAAGAACGCGCTAACGGTACTGAAATCGATGACGCTGCTATCCAAGGTGTTAAGATCGGTATGATGGGACCTCTTGCTGGTATCGGTGACCCAGTCTTCTGGTTTACAGTTCGTCCGATCCTTGGTGCCCTTGGTGCATCACTTGCTGCAACTGGTAATATCGTTGGACCACTTCTCTTCTTCTTTGGATGGAATGCAATCCGTATGTCTTTCCTTTGGTACACACAAGAGTTTGGTTACAAGGCTGGATCTGAAATCACTAAAGACATGTCAGGTGGTATCTTGAAAGACATCACTAAAGGAGCTTCAATCCTTGGTATGTTCATCCTTGCCGTTCTTGTACAACGTTGGGTATCCATCAACTTCACTATCAACCTTCCAGGTAAACAACTGTCAGAAGGTGCCTACATCAACTTCCCAGAAGGTGCTGTTACAGGTGGAGAATTGAAGGGAATCCTCGGCCAAGCACTTAGTGGTATGAGCTTGGATAGCGTTCAACCACAAACACTTCAAGGTCAGTTGGACTTATTGATTCCAGGATTGATGGGACTTCTCCTTACTTTCCTTTGCATGTGGTTGCTTAAGAAAAAGTATCTCCAATCACAATCATCCTTGCCCTCTTTGCAGTTGGTATCGCAGCTCGTTTCTTCGGTATCATGTAATCTCGGCGAGAATGTACAAACAAAAAAGAGAGTGGGACAGAAATCGGTAATTCGTTAGAATTCGATTTCGTCGTCCCACCTCCGCACAGTTGAGTAGGGCTGTAAAAGCTGATGAAATCAGCGTAGTAGAGCCCACTCAACCACTGCGTCTTGCTCGACAATCCAAAGACAATTGAGAGGCTAGGACTTTTGTCCCAGCCTCTTTTTTATTTTCAATTATTCTGCCAAGGCACCCATTGGATCCCATGGTGCAAGCACGATTGGTTCTGCTTCATAAGCAGCTTGTTCTTCTGCTGTCAGCAATTCTTTACGTACAACGATTTGGTAAGTGTATTCGTCCATCCAAGCATCTGAGGCAACAAAGTAACCATCTGTACCGACCTTGTCTCCCCATGAGTTTTCAACTTTCCACTTAGTTGATTTACCATTTTCATCCAAATCAACACCTGTCAAGACCATAGCGTGGGTCATCAAGCTTTCGCTGTAGTCCAAACGTCCTGCCTTGTCTTGAGTGAGTTGGATATCCATGCTCGATTCAAAATCATAGACATCTGTCGCAAGGATTCCTGCTTTACGGTTGCTGAGCTGGCCGACATCAGAACCAAACCAAACAGTTTCTCCTGTTTGCATTTGGGCAATGGCCAATTCTTTCAAGCGTTCCATCGGTACGTTGATGTAGCGAACTGCACGGCTTCCAACGACATTTCCCAACATCTCAACTGTATATGATTTACCGTATGGTTTATCAGCAGTTGGAGCATTGATCACAGAAACGTAGTCTTCTAGTGGAAGGTCAACGTATTTCTTGTAAAATTCTTGTGGGGTGATGCCCTTTTCGCTTTGGTAGTTGTTATCCTTATCGCGATAAGCAAAGTCAAACTGACGTGGTGGAAGTCCTAGTGACATGGCAAGGAAATTAAAGATTTCTTGCAAGAGGTCTTCTTTCTTAGCTTGAACAGTCGCTTGGTCTGCACCAGAAGCCAAGAGGTCACGCAAGATTTGAGCATCTTGACGAAGCAATTTGTTAAGGATTGCATTGAGCTCACGGCTACTGCTAGATGAAACAGACTCTGGATAAACAGACTTAGGAACGACACCGTATTTCTCAAAGAGAGAAACGACCATATCCCACTGACCACCATCTTGTTGTGGAGTTTGGAGTAGGAAGCTAACCTTGCGGCTTGTCAATTCTTGGTCAGCAGTCGCAATCACTTGCTCCAAGAACCAGTTAGATTTCATACTTGTCCCAGAAGAAGGTGTGGGCTTGTGACAATTCAAAGTTTTCAAGTTTGTATTGAGAGATGAGTTTGTGGCGGAAAGTATTAAGTGCCGCAAACATCCAGCAACGACCAGAAGCCTTCTGGTTAGTGACCTTGTCCTTTGTCAAATCAAGCGAGAAAACAGGTGTGTTGTCTACATGGCTTTGACGACGCTCAAGGGCTGCAAAAATTCCATTGTGGCTAGCTGCATTTTCGATAGCTTGGTATTTTACATTTGCTTCATAGTTGGCAAATAATTTATCTGTAAATGATTCTTGAATCGCGTTCATAAAATCCTCCTTTTTTCTTACTGTCTATTATAACGCTTTTCACAAAGGAAGCAACCAAAAACTGAAAAAGGTAGGGATATTCCCCCTACCTTTTCCGATTATTCAGTTTATTGAACACTTTCAAGCATGCCTTCTAGTTCTTCCTTGCTTAAACGACGCCATTCTCCACGTTTCAAACCCTCATCCAAGGTCAAAGTTCCCATGGTCAGACGTTGCAAGTCCACCACTTCCTTGCCACAGTAGGCTACCATCCGTTTGACTTGGTGAAATTTTCCTTCTGCGATGGTCACTCGGACCAGACTTTGATCCTTTTCCGTATCCACCGACACAAGCTCCAGCTTGGCAGGCTGACAGGTAAAGTCCTTGAGCGGAATCCCTTGGGCAAATGTCTCAATGTCTTCATCCGTCATGATTCCCTTGACCTGTGCCAGATAAGTCTTATCCACATGGCGTTTAGGGGAAAGAAGAGCATGAGCTAGCTTGCCATCATTGGTCAAGAGTAAGAGTCCATGCGTATCAATATCCAAACGACCGACTGGGAAAACTTCCTTTGAACGAGCTAAGTCATCCAACAAATCCAAAACTGTCTTGTGTTTAGGATCTTCAGTCGCTGAGATAACCCCCTGAGGCTTGTTCATCATGTAATAGACAAACTCTTCATACTCCAGCACTTGGCCATCAAAGCGAATCTCATCTCTTTCTTCATTAATCTGCAGTTTAGCTGACTTTTCTTTTTTGCCATTGACCGTCACGCGCCCAGCCTTGAGCAAGTTTTTGACTTCTGTCCGACTCCCCACAGCACAGGCAACTAAATATTTATCTAATCTCATAGGGCTATTATATCATGAAAAAGCATAGACTTAGAACAAAAAAAGCCGCCTGATTGGGCGACTTAATTTTTTATAGGGAGATTATTATGAAAAAGTTTTAGGAGTATAAGTTAAGTTCTTCTTAACTTATGAGATAAAGTATACAGCTCCTATCTTAAAGTTTCCTTAAGTATTTTTAACTGTAAGATTTTTCCATTTTTCTCGCCAGTTTTTCTTAGATAAACGCTGTTGATAAAGCTTCATTCGGTCTTGATTTTCTATGAAATGAGGAGTTGGACGAACTTGAAAGTTCAAAATATCCTTTAAACCATAAGGCACAAAAAGCTCTAAAGTTGCGTTAGCTTGCAAGCGAAGTCCTACTGCCGTACAACGTTCAGGATATTTACTCATGGCATCGCAGGAATTTCTATACGGAGGCGTATGGGGACTGTGTTGGTGCATATAGACCTGATTTTTTAATTCCCATTGGTACTGGGGAAAATCTTCTCTCAACTTGTTCTCTATAGCCAGCGTTTCTTCATAACTCACATCTGGGTCAAAGAAAATCACATCCACATCCGTTTCACGATCAAAGGCTGGTTTATCTGACAAAAGATTCCAGATAAAATTTCGAACTGAACCAGCTGCCAACCAGGAATCTTTCAACTCCAAGTCACGGATGATGGTCAAAATAGCCATCATGTCAGAATTTTCCCTAAAAGAGTCTAAAATTTCAGTCTTATTTTTCAATGTATTCATACCCTAAATGTTCATAAGCCTTGGCTGTCGCGACCCGTCCTGAACGAGTTCGCATGATAAAGCCTTTCTGGATCAGGTAAGGTTCGTACATATCCTCTACCGTCTCACGCTCTTCAGCGATATTAACCGAAAGGGTACCTAGACCGACAGGACCACCACCGTACATTTCAATCATGGTACGGAGAATTTTCTGGTCCACATAGTCCAAACCTTCATGGTCTACATCCAGCATGGTCAAAGCCTTATCCGTAATCACATCATCAATCAAGCCATCGCCCATAATCTGCGCAAAGTCACGCACGCGCTTGAGAAGACGATTGGCGATACGAGGAGTCCCACGGCTACGGAGAGCTAACTCCGAAGCTGCTTCATGAGTGATTTCCATCTCAAAGATATCTGCCGTCCGCTCGACAATCTCTGTCAAGTCGTCATGGGTATAGTATTCCATGTGACCAGTGATTCCAAAACGGGCACGAAGAGGATTTGAGAGCATCCCTGCTCGTGTCGTCGCACCAATCAAGGTAAAAGGTGGTAAGTCTAGATGGACACTACGACTAGCTTCCCCTGTTCCAATCATGATGTCGATGTAGAAATCTTCCATAGCACTGTAAAGCACCTCTTCTACTGACATAGGCAAGCGATGAATCTCATCGATAAAAAGAACATCTCCTGGCTCCAAGTCATTCAAAATCGCTACCAAATCACCGGCTTTTTCGATAACGGGACCAGACGTTTGCTTGAGATTGACTCCCAATTCATTGGCAATGACAAAAGCCATGGTTGTTTTCCCGAGACCTGGAGGGCCAAACAAAAGAACATGGTCCAGCGCCTCATCACGCATTTTTGCTGCCTCGATAAAGATTTGAAGCTGATCCTTGACCTTGTCTTGTCCGATATATTCACGTAAATATTGGGGACGGAGGGTACGTTCTACCAACTCCTCATCGCCCATGATTTCATTATCTAAAATTCTACTCATGTTCCTATTATAGCAAAAATCCAGCCTACAAACAAAAAAGCCACCGAATTTGGTGGCTTCATTAGGGAGATTATTATGAAAAAGGAAAAATAAAATCTTATTAAATCAATGCTTTTTGGAGGATGCCCCTCCAACTCCCCGACCTCTGGACAAGGTCTATTTTTTTTGAAAAAATTTAAAAACTTCATCAAAACGCTTGACTTTCTCGGTATACCGTGATATAATATAATCAAGATAAGGAAAGGAGGTGAGGAAGTTGAACAAAGAAGATTGGCTTAGGTTACTTGAAAAGGCAATAGACAATATTCCTGAAACAGTAACTGCTATCGTAAGTCTGGTGACTGCAATAACAGTCGCAAGGCAAAATAAAAAGCGTAAACCCGAATCCCGCAAAAGAAAAAGGTAAACGCTAAGAGGTGGGGGCGAAAGCCCCTCACACCTCTATTTTATCAAATGAAAAGAGGAAAAGCAATGGTTAGTGCAATAGCTATTTTTTATAATTGCCATTAATGTTTACATTTATCTCAAAAAAATAAAAAGGACAAATAATATGAGAAAAGTTATTCAAGAATTATTAGACGGTTCGATGTCTACATCTGCAATTTCGCAAGGTGCTGGAGTTCCTTGGACTACTGTTTCTGACCTTAGAAAAGGAAAAAAACAAGCATGGATAAAATGGCTTTTCTCACAGCAGAAAAGCTCTATGAATTTGCTACAGCTGACAAGCAGTGATTTCGGTCACTGCTTTTTATTATTTTTGAAACAAAAACCGCTAGCGATTGCCAGCGGTTTCTGTGTGTATAATTAATTTGAATCTTTCTATTTGAATTTTTTTATTTATCTGTAATAGTAATTAAACCATCAGGTTCAACCGTGAACGCTGGTTTTTTTCATTCAATCGTCCGTCAGGAAGAAGTAGGTACCAGCCATCATTGTACTTAATGAAAGTATCTGATTTCATGTCACCGTTGACTGAATCACAATAGTACCAGTTATCGTAGTATTTAATCCAGCCAGTTTGCATAGACCCATCACGATTGAAGTAATACCATTTATCTGCAATTTTCTTCCATGATGTAGCCATATACCCGTCCTTGTCGAACCAGTACCAGAATCCGTCGGTATGTTTCAACCAACGGTCAGCGTACATGTAACCATCTGCATCAAAGTAGAACCACGACTTATTCTCTTCGATATATTCAAATCGATCTTTAGGAAATGTCCCGTTTGGTCGTACAAACCAATAGCCCTTGTTGTTCTTTTGCCAACCTCTCTTGATTTCTTCAGGGTTTGAATTAGAATTAGTCAATCGATAAGCATAGAAGTATGGAGAACCTGCAGAATACCAAATTTCATCATGGTCGTTAACAGTAATACCATTACGTGCATAGTTACAATGAATGATATTATCTGAATCTACAAACATACCTGTGTGGCCACCTGCACCACTAGAGTACCCACGACGACCCCAAATAAAGATATCTCCACGCTTTGCATCCCAAGGTTGGTTCTCAGTAATAAGAGTATATCCATTTTTCAGCAACCAGTCATGCTGATATTCAGTGTTCACAGCCCAGCCTGCTGATACTGCTCCAGCTTCTCGCAATGCATAGTATACAGATGATGAACAATCATATGAATAAGGTCCATCACGATGATCCATGCTATAAGTTACATTGCCTTGCTTAGCTCGCATCCAAGCGATAGCTGTCTCAATATTTACTACCATTTTTATTGTCCTTTCCAAGCGTCATTCATTTGCTTAACTGCTGACTCTACGAACGTATCAAGTTCCTTATCAGTCATGCTGATATTGTATTTGCTAAGCTCTGCACGGATTTTAGTGCGAGCTTGCTCAAGCTTTTCATCACCTTTGTAGCCTGTTTCTGAAGCGACCTGCTCAACAGCGTTGACAGCATTTTGGGCCAAGATTTCAACAATCTTGATGGTCTTCTCTCCGCCTTTTTTGATAAGAAAATCCTTAATAGATTTGACTGCGATGCCAACCAAAATGACAAGAATGCTGATTGCTCCATTTGCGATAATTTCATTGATTTGTTGCATGTTTTATTCTCCTTTGTTTTTATCATCATCTTTCTCGAGCAAGCGTTGAAATGCTTTCAGGATTGGCTGAAAAAGAGTGATATTTCCTTTTAGTTTGCGGTAATTTTCAACGAGCGATTGAAAAGTAAATGCGATATACCCGAGATAGATCGAGTACAAGAATGCGAATCCTGTCTTCTCAGGCAAGAGTACGGACATTGGGATAAGGATCATCAGTAAGAGAACTCCTAAAATCTTACGAAGGAGTCCGTTGATGCCGATTTTGCTCTTATACTCGATATCGGGATTGGCAATAGCAGCAATCGTTCCGGTTAAAAAATCAATGATTTCCATTGAGACAATCAAAGCTAGAGCGTACAAGACCAGTCCGTCTTCGGTTTGGACGACGCTACGTAAAAAATTGAAAAATTCGATTTGCATATATCTCCTTTCTAGTGTGATACTTTTTCAGTTTCAAGCTCGTTGCTTTCCTTTGGTACTTTAGGTGGCTCCCACTTCCAGATGCCCAATTTCCCGTTTTGTTCAAGACTTGCTAGCTCTTCGAGTGTTTGCCCTTGATAAGTGAATTCTTCGTTCACTTGGATCATAATACGCTTGCCCTCTTGGAATTTCTCGACATGCCCAGGGTTCTCAAGTGTGAAGATTTCTTGAGATTTATAGGTTTTACCAACCTGTCCAAGGTCGACCAGCTCAAGCCCACGCTTGAATACTGTAGGATCCAGCGGATTGTCTACATCGGTTACTCGAACCAGTACTGCCCAATCAGCTACTGCCTTGACTTCTGCAATTTTAGCATCTTTCTCAGCTAGCTTGGTTTCGTATTCTTGAGCCTGAGTATGCAAGTCTTCTTGCAACTTCTTCACACCCTCTGCTGGGTTTAGTTCAGTAGCGACCTGACCAAGAACTGCCTCAATCAGAACCTCGTCTGACTCGTTCACACGGTCGCCAATGAGAATACGGTCAAATGCCGTATAAGGTGCTTCTTGTCGGATAGCGACAAATGTACGGTTGCTATCCTGAAGATATTTATTAACTACTTTAAATCCCATATATTATCCTTCCTCCTTTGGTTTATCTAATTCTTCTGCCACTTTGTCAAATAGAGCCTTTAACTCTTCATTTGACTCAATAAGATTTAAAATTCCATTGAGTTTTCTTTGTGTGATTTCATACAAAGCTTTATAAGTTGCTGAATCACTTGACTTCAGTGCGATATCATCGCTTAAATTTTGGATGATTAGTTGATTAATTTCTTCCTTCATTTACTTTCTCCAATTTCTGATTGAGTTCTTGAATTGCCTTAATTAAATAAGGTACGAGTACGAATGTATTATATGAATAAGCACCATCTGGGTTTTTATAAAACGCTTCAGGAGCGTATTTCTGTACGTCTTGCGCCATAATACCACATGAAATATCCTCAATTTTACCATCGTAATCTTTGCGATAAGAATAAGTTTTAAGACGATTGATAACTTCTAAGGCAGACACCTTGCTCTCTTCGATATTCGATTTATAACGACGGTCTGAGATTTCTTTATTGATTGGTATCCAAGAATGTCCGCCACCTTGTTTATACATATAGAAATAGCCGTTATGTTCTTTAAAAATTTGTGTAAATATCAGAGTAAGTCCAAAAATCCTGCTATGTAATTTTCTTTTTGTATAATAGATATTACCTGTGACTTTTAAATCTCCGTGAATAATAGGAGTATTCCAGAATTGTGCCTTGTTATAACAGAACATTTCTCCCGTCCGTTTCACAAACCAAGCATATTCCTTTGGTTTATTCCAGTCATCTCCCCAATTGACCCAAAGGGCTGTTTGGCCCCACCTAGAGCTACCATTACTCATACCGACTGCGAATTGGTTAATCCCAGTTAACCAGGAAACAGATGGGTCTTTGTCGTGTGCACCGATTTGGAATCCACCAATCCTGCCTTTATAACCTTCAAGCAAGGTTGCAGTTACAACCACTGACCGCAATTTATTGATAAATGCGGTCTTAGCAGCTAAAGTATCCGTGAATATGTCGTTCGATACAAATCTTCGAGCCATAGCTTGGTCCATAAGTACCTTGTCAGCTGTAACGGAATTTGCCCCTAAAATAGTACTAGTGACTGAACCAGCTTCAAAATTGGCGGTTTTAAGTTTATCAATCATAGCGGATTTAATAACCGCATTATCAATCAAGGTATCACCTGTGATATGCGTAGCCTTACCTACGATACGGTTGTTACCGTTGGCTCCAATATTAATACCAGCAATGAGATCTCCTGCGCTATTTAAGGACTTGATGGCAAAACTATCTTTCATCAAGGACATGGTCACACGATTGTATTCACTGTTATAGTCAGTGCTATCTACGAATTCGTTAGGAATTATGCGCCTATCGATAACCATTGGTTTATGGATAACAATGTTTCCTGGACTCGTAAGAGTAAACCTGATTGAATACTCATTCAGCTCGCCAGTCCTTGGGATATCTAAATAGCCAGTGAAAACCTGATTGCCAGTTTTGGTAAGTAGAATTTGAGAGTTGTAGTACATGCCAAGATTTTGAGTGTTATCTAGTAACTGAATTAAAACCCTGCCGTCTCGTGGTACCTTGTCAACTGCAATCTCAATGCGATAACCAAGACCCTCGCCTTGTTTTACGAACCTTTTAGTAAGAGGGAACCGAACTCCCAGCCAGCCAGACATTGAGTCCGTATAGTTAATTCTAATCCCGTCATGGTCGCCCCAAGTTACACGTTCCAAGTGCTTATCTGTTGCGACTGATGAAATGTACTTTGGAATTTTGGTTGGTGCATAAAATAGATTTGTCAGGTTACTAAATCTCTTGCCTACTTCAACCTCAAACAATTCTGATGTCAAAGCCATGCGGGCAATGTTTGAAGCAACGTTTGAATCCGTCCTACCTAAGATGCGTTCATAAATTAGTGAAGTTTCTTTGACTTGCTGGAAATCCAACCTATCTACCTTATCAGCAATCTGACTAGATAGATTTGTGAATTGACCGTCTACTGTTTGCTTGTACTCAGCTAACTTAGACTTATTATCTAGCGTGATAGCTTCGAGTCGTTGACGTGTCCCTTCTGCATCTTCTACATAGGTTCTTTTTGAAACATAATCACTAGCTAGAACTTCCCTGATTTCTGTCAGTTTATTCTCAGATTCTTCTCGTGAATAACGCTTCAGCTCATCTGACAACTTCTCACGTTCTTTCTGAGTTGAAGTCTTAAAGGCATTTAAATCCCTAGCATTGTCAGCTGCAATTCTCTTTGCTTCCTCAATTAGGTCAGCGCTTGCTCCAACTTTTCGTAGAGCTTCCTCTGCTTTTGATTTAGCTTCTTCAAATCCTGATGGACTAAATTCCTCGAATCGTCTGTTGATTTCGTCAGACAGAGCTTTCTTATTCTCCTCAGCCTTGGCTTTGGCGAGTTCGATACCGTCCGCAATTTCTTGTCTTAACAATCCAGCTTTGTGTTCAAAATCTAAGTCTGCATTTTGAAGAGCTTTTTCAAGGGCAATTTCTTGTGCAGATTCTGTCACACCAAGGATTGCATCAGCTGCACTAGATAATCCTCCTGAAGCCCTAGAACCACCAGTGCCTGCCTTGTCATCGAAAGTCAGAGAGATGTACTCTTCTTTCAAGGCATCAAATTCATAAGCAATAGCTTTCTTGAATGCATCGACATTGTGTTTCCAACTCTTAAGATTAACTGTATCGCCTATGTGAACAACTTGCCCATCAAGTTCATAGGCTTCAATCTTGATAGCATCAGAGACCTTATCAATGCCTTGATTTGTAAATTTAGCCTGTGCCCACTTCTGTAATTCTTCAACAGTCTTAGCATTGTTGTTCTCATACTCTTTCTCATTGATATAAGGATAAGAGTTAATAAGAGGACTATCTACAGTTACTCTGATAGTCGTTTCCTTTTCAGCACCTTCAGGTTTAAAAGTCGATTTGGCATGGATTCTTGTGACAACATTCTGACTGTTTTTGTGCGTTGGTAGTCCTTCAGATTCTTGTGTGTCGTAATAACAACACCACGATTCTCCCCACGACTCTTCTTGACAGTCATCGCAAAGTTATCACGAACCAGCTCGCCTTCCCATGTACCAACAATACTGTGCTTACCGTCCAGCAATACAGAGTACAGAGTTTCTGTTTCAGTCGTGTTGAAGGTCCTACGATCCTGGATATCGCTATTGAAAGAAAAATCCCCCAAAGCAGTTTTTGTGTTTTGAACCATGCGAGAAAGAGCCATGCCACAGCTCTGACTAGTCACACTTACTGGTGTGATAGAACGTTGCATCACATCGTCTGAGATGTGATAGGCTGTGATTTCCAGATGGTCATTGTGTTCAACAGGTTTCTTGATGCGAAATAACTGTGCACCAAGAACAGGAGTCGGAGCTTTTATCAACATATCTTCTTGAATGAGTTGATAAATACCAGAGTCAGAAATAGGATATTTCACAGTTAAGGTGAAATCGCCATTCATGGTCTCTTTAACAATCGCCGAAGTAGTTTCATGAAGTGGCTCCCCATTCCAACGCACGGTTCTTACATCTTTATTAAGTAAATAAAGCAATTATGCCCACCCCCAAACCGTCTCGATTTCAAGCGATTGAATACCTGGTCCTAAACAACACCAACATTCTTAACCTTCGCTGGATCAACTGTGATAAAATCTCCTGACCATTTCACTGGTTTTCCTGTTGTTGTCTTAAAACTAGGATTATCAGGATTGTTGACCATCACAAGCGACTCAGCAAGCCTTTCAAGCCTAATGACCTGACCAGCGATTGTAAATGAAGTCTCAGAAGTGCTCTGACCAACGATTGTGATTTTAGGAAATGCAAGAGCAGAACCTTGAACGGTCAAGGTCCCACTTCTTGTCAATCTCTGTGTATCGGTGCCTTTAAAATATTTGGTAGGATGGCAAGTGAAAGTTGCTTTAGTCATATAAAGACCAGGTTGCACTTCTTCAAGGTCGCTCACATTGACCTTATAGCACCAAAGACGAGTTGTTTTGACTCGCTCACTCTCTAGCCAGAACTTCTCACGGATAAACAGACTCATAAATTGGTTCATCTGTTCTTCAGTAGGTTTCACAAGATAGATTGAGTAAGTCTTCTTTACGAGTCCTCTGTGCTTGTTTGTCTGAACAATTGCCCCACTAATCCCACCATGCTCTAAAATGGCTGTTTTGCTCTCTCCTAGAGCTATTGAGGGAGAGTCGTGGACGATGACTTTGAAAGGGAAAGACGATGTTCTCACACCGTCAATCACAAGCTCATTATGCTTTATCATGTAAACTCTCCTCTCAATTGTGTCTTCCGTTGCAATTCGTCCGCAATCCTCTGCGCTACCTCATCAGCAATCCGAATGATGTCAGCTTCTTCTCTGATAGTATTGCCACTAATGGTAATGTTGATGGTCGGTGAAGTTCCACCCATTGTCTGAGCAATACCTCGACCGATAGCACCAAGTGTTTTGTCATTGAGTGGTAATACTGCTTCATTCCCAGCTTCGCCACCAACCATCATATTATTGCCATTCATACCAAATATGGTCGGCTTCGTCATGATACCGCCTTTGGCATACCATTCGATACCAATTCTAGGTATTTGACCTTTTAGCCAATCAAGTGGATTAGCTGAACCTGAAACGCTAAAATGTGGCAAAGGAATATGTGGCCAACTAATCTTGAAATTAAACAGACCTTTAATTGCACTGATTGCAGAACTCACAAGGTCTTTAGCTCCGTTTATAGCATTCCCAATTGAATCCTTGATTCCTGTCCAAACATTTGAAACAGTATTTGAAATACCATTTAATACATTTGAAATTGTACTTGAAATTCCATTCCATACATTTGAAATTGTACTTGAAATGGCGTTTATCGTATTTGAAATGTACGATTGGATGGCTGTGAAGATGGTCTGAACAACATTTTGGATAGCATTCCAGACAGTCGAGAACACTCCCTTGATTGTTTCCCACGCTCCTGACCAGTCACCTGTGATGATCTGCATAACTGCTTGAATAATACCGAGGACAACATTAATTGCAGTTTCAACAACTGTTTTGATGATTTCCCAAGCAGTAGTAATGACTAGTTGGATATTTGCCCAAGTGGCTTGGATTTGAGGTCCTAGATAAGTCATGACTGTGTCAATAACTGTTTGGATAGCGTTCCAAACGGTTTCTGTACTAGATTGAATAAGCTCTTGGTTTTCGTTCCACCATGTCACGACTGTTCCGAATATACTAGTTATGAAATTAGATATTTCACTGATAACAGTATTGATTACGTTTAATATTGCATTCCAGACAGTAGTTACTACTTCACGGAATCCCTCGGTCGTCTCCCAGAGATATTTAATCCCAATAATAAGTCCTGTTATAGCCACCACTACTCCTGCAATAATCCCAATGATTGGTAATGCAGCTGCAATCATAGCTCCAAATGAAGACATAAACACGGCTTGCAGAGTTAAGAATATCGGCGCTAGTATACCAGCAATAGTGACGATACCTCCAATGATAACGATGAATTCTTTAACAGGACCAGGAAGCGAACTAAACCATTCAGCCATTGATTTTACAATATTTCCTAATATTTCAAAGACAGGGGCTAGAACTTCAGCTATTGCTGCACCTAATTCAGCCATTGCCAGTGTAGCCGAATTTTGAGCGGTTTTAAATTTATCAATAGGATCAAGCGTAGACTCGTATGTTGAAGATACTAATCCTGATGCTGCTTCGGCTGTGTACCCTAATTCTTCAAAACTTAAAGCACCGCGCTTGATTGCATCGACCATTTGAGGAGCCTTTTTCGCCCCAAATATTTCCATTGCAATGCTTAATGCTTCTGTTTCGCTCTTACTATTCTTGATAGAGTCTATTGTCTCTTTTAGTCCCTCGGTCATGGTTTTGCCTTTTTTAGCATAGGCCCCAGCCGCCTTGGTCAATCCAGATAATGCAGCTGATGAGTCCACACCATGTTGTTCCATTTGACCGATTAGAGTGACAGCTTCGTCAAAACTTAAACCGAGCATTTTAATTTGTGGTGCACCATCTATAGCTTTTTTCATTAAGTCATCTACAGACACCCCAGTTTCTTGTGCGACATAAGTAGTGGAGTCAAGAACTTCTGATAAATAATCAACAGACAGTCCATATGCTTCAAGTGCCTGTTTTGACTGAATAGTTGCATTAGTTACGTCTGATCCATTTATTTCAGAAAATTTAATAAGATCCTCTGAAGTAGATTTCAACGCATCACCAGTCAGTTTAAATTGTGTGTTGACTTCACCAACAGCATTCCCTACAGTTGAGAAATCTGTCGGAATTTCGGTTGCTATCTGACTAGCAATCCCTTGCATTTCCTCTAGTGCTTTCCCGCCAGCACCAGTTTTAGTAACAATGGTATCCATGCCTTCGTCAACTTGTTTGAAGGCTTCTAATGCACTTTTACCAAAATCAACAAGCTTCTGGCTGATATCTGATAGTTTCTCAGAAAATTGATTAAGTAACTCTGCTTTTAAAAGGTTATTTGTCTCACCTAGAGTATTAGCAGCTTGTTTCCCAGCGCTACCCAAGTTTTTCATTTCTTGAGATAGATTTGAATATGCTGTTTTAGCTTGGTTCAGTTGTGCTTCCATTTTGTTGGCTTCAACTGAATTTTCGCCATATTCTTGCTTGGTTAGTTCTAACTGCTTCTCAAGATTTTCAATCTGCTTAGCAACGATAGAGGATTGAGCACCGACTTTTTTTTGTGCCAGAGCTAATTTTTTTCAGACTCGCTAGCATTGGCTCCTAACTGGCTTTCTTGCAGTTTGAACGAGCTGACAACTTTTTCAGATTCACTTGCAAGGTGATTCTGCTCTTTCTGCAAGTTCTGAAGCTGACTTTTGTTGCTTTGGGTAGCATTTCCGTTTTCTGCGAGTGCCTGGTTAACGTTTGCTAGTTTGCCTTCGTAACCTTTCAGGACATTCTTAGTAGTCTCAACTTCACGTTGAAAAGCTCGGTACTGATCAGCACCAATATTCCCACTTTTGAATTGTTGTTCGACCTGTGATTGAGCCTGTCTTAAAGTTTCTAATTTTTCTTTTGTATTAGAAACTTGTTTCTGTAGAACCTCTTGTTTTTGAGTTAATAGAGTGACATTCCCTGTGTCGAATTTTAATGCTTTGTCAATTTGTCTTAATTCTTGCGTTGCATCTGTTGCAGCCTTATTGACATTCTTGAGCGCCTTCTGTAAGGGTTGCGTGTCGCCATCGATTTCAATTTTGATACCTTTGATATTTCCTGCCATATTTCCTCCTTTCTCAAAAAATAGAAAAGCGCTGAGAGAACTTCTACGACTGATAATGCAGTCAGGGCAAGGAACTTGACCTCAGAATCACTCTCTCAGCACTCATTTTTTATTTAAAAACTGTCAAAATCAGCTTGCGTGGCTTTCCGTTCGCCACCCTTATCCTCGCTCCGCAGATTTACATAATCAGTTTGATAATCCAGAGCCATTCCGATTGAAATATGCTTTAAATCATCGATAGACAGACCAGTTTCTTTACAGCAGGATAAGTAGGACTCTACTGTAAAGATTTCTTCGCTAGCTGATTCTGATTCATCTGGTGCTTTTTTGTCGTCATGCTCGCATTCAGCATTTCCATCAGCACAGGACCAACTTCCTGGATCGGAAACACTTCCATTTCCATGAAGAATTGTTCATAAGGCTTGATATGAGGATTTGCAGATTTAGCAAAGGTCCAAAAAAGACGGTTGAAAAAGGTCATGTCAAAATCTGACAACATCGAAATATCAATATTAGTCGCTGTCAACTCCTTGTCGGTTTCAAGCTTGTTCAATTCATTCATGAATGATTGATTTTTCAACATCGAGAACAAATCTTGAAAATAATCTTTTCCAAATTGTTGCTTGTAGGCGATGGGAGTATAGCCGTTGGTCCCTAACTCGTACTCCTGATCACCAACCAAAACGATTTTGCGCATAGATTTTCTCCTTAACCTGTCACTGCAGTAGGTTCATACACTTTCTTGAACCAGTTGTCATAGATTTCCTTACTATCAGCTGATGTGATAGAACGTTTAACAACTGAATCAAGAGGACGAGGACTTGCTTTAAAGCCAAGTTCACGCTCATTGACATTTGTACCGTTCTTGGTTTTTGAGCCATTTCCTGGACGGCTCGCTGAACAATAGTAAAGAACATGACGTGTTTTGTTCTTGTCCCCTGAAAATTCAAACATCAAGGCAAATGATGTGAATTCTGCATCAGCTTTTTCAGTCAAAACACCCGTCTGAGCATCTTTGATTTCACCCAAAATCTTAGTCGCAAACATTTCAATAATGTGAGAGATTTTTGAATTTCCCTTCATATCCTTCATTTGAATTCATGAAGTGATAATCGATATCATCTGCTTTGATTGGTGTTGATTCACCCTTTTGGATCCAATGTCAATTCCATTGCCCCAGGAAAGCGGAAAATTTCATCGTAAGTAATCACTCCATCTGCACCAATTGATTTGATTGGCGCAACGTGAACATTTTTTAAACCAAAGGTTACTTTGTTTTCTTGAGTCATGTCATTCCTCCTTAGTATAGATAGACTGTATAAGACTTGACATAGAGTCTTTCAGTATCGATAAATGTTTCTTCTTGAACATCGAAAAAGAGCTCGTTGGTTGTCCACAGCTCTTCCAGACGTTCTTCCAAATCTTCATCCTTACTCTCAAAGCCAGCTCAACTGTCACGCTCTTAATCTGATGATTAACCGTGTTGTCAGCTGCATTGATGACTGGACTTGATTCATAATAGACCAGGTAAGGTAGGTCAGGAGCGTTCCCAGTTTTAAACGCTCGATAAGTGACAGGCAAGTTTGCCTGTTCTAAAATAACAGCAAAGTCTGATAGCTTCATTTCCCAATCTCCTTGATACGCTTCTCAAAGTTCTGAATTGCTTTTTCTTCAGCTGGCTTGATGTGGACGATACCAGCGACACGACCACCATTTCTTGAAAGGTGTCCGTTCTCAAGTATGTGAGTAAGACTTGCAACTGCGTTGAAGACAACAAAAGAGCCATTGGCCAACTTCTTCTTCTTCCAACTTCTACGATACTTTCCGTATCGTTTTGGACTTGTTTCTTTCAACTCATCCACAGTCTCATCAGCCACTTGCTCTGCAATCTTATCCACTTCTTCAGTAACCTCATCAGAGTAAGCTGCAAGTTCTTTCGCTATCAAATCAGCAAGATCATTACTCATTTCAAGACCTCTGACAAAGTCAACTCTAAAATTTCAGAATCGATAGGATATGTTTTTAAGATGCGATATTGCTTGCCTTCGAATTTCGCAAACTCCTGATTCTCATACTCAAAATTTCGAATCTCAACGACCAAGCTCGGTTTTAGCCCTGCTTGATTCGCCTGATAAAATTCAGAACGAGTGACCCTCTTTTTGCGACATAGGAGAGTAGCTTCAACATCTTCAGAGATTGGTTGTAGTAGTTTATCCTTACCTGTGACTTTCTTAGAGATCAGCGTGATTTCATGATTCCACATTCTTGACCTCTTTCTTTGATGCTACCTGTAAATTATGCAGTCGCCACTGAAGGTGACGTGGCATGTCCACCCCACCCTCATAGCGATAAGCAGCATAGTCAACAATAAACATTTCATGGTCAGCACGCTCACCGACAAGCTCGATACCGAGATTATCGGTCAATTCAGTGATGACACTTGAAATGATTTTTTTTAACGGCTTGTCTCTCAAGCTGGTTGAAATCCCCAGCTTAAGCTTCAGCAATTCCAAAAGCTGACCTTCGTCCATGTTTACTCCTCAACTTCCTTAGCAGGCTCTTCAGCAGTTTCATCAACTGTTTCTTCCTGCTCAACTGCGGGATCTTTCTTCACTTCTTTTGTTTTAGTCTCTGGTTTCTTAGGCTCATCCTCCCCCAAAACTTCAAGGAAGATAGACCCAGCAGTGTTGGCGCCAGTCAAAAGGCCATTGGTAAAGCTATCTGTTGGCTCATATCCATCACGAGGAAAGATATCGCCAACAGCATAGTCGTGTTTTTCAGGATCAGCCAAGTCCTTGAAAGGACGGATTACTTTATAGCTCATACGCTACCTCCTTAAGCTACAACATCAGTGTATGTTCCGAAGAATCCAGCTTCTTCATCTACTTTCTTAATATCCAAACGGATAAAAAGACCAAGCAATTGTCCGTAAATGTCATTGTTCACCCATTTAACGGATACTTGAGCACGGTCAAACTCTTTGACGAACTCAGTGACATCTCCGATGAAGAATTTCATGTCTCCTTCGTTTCCAAACACTGTGTCATCTACTTTGTAGATTGTTTCCCACCAAATGAATAGCCAGTAGGTGAAGCTACATCAGTTTGAAGCATGTAGCGCCCATCTTTGTCTTTCACCTTGTCAAGTGCGGCAAACATTGACTTAGTAACAACGATGCTTGCTTTATAAATTGATTTAAGCTTCTTGTTGTAGATATCTTTAATACCATCAAATCCAGCAGCATCTGCTTGGGTAGCTGTTTTGAGGACAGCTGTAACTAATGATAATTCGGTGTTTTCACCTTGATTGAAAACTTCGTCTTCAACAATGGTCATGATGTCATAGTCTGCGTCGTCAATCATTTCTTGTGACACAGGGACGTATCCACGGTAAGTCTTGATTGAATAATCGATCTCGCTAATTGCTGGTTTTCCGAGTTCTGGATTTGATTTCAATTCCTCTGTTGAAACCATTACACCATCCGTCTTCTTGATAACTGGATATTTACCAGATCCACTGTTAACTTTCACACGTTCTACAAGATCCAAAAGTGGATTACGTGTTTTGTTAACAAAATGAGGTTTCAAAACTTCAGTAGGGATTAGAGCTGCGCTTCCTGAATCAGTAGTTTTCAAACCTGTGATGTCACGAGTTTGACCAGTACGAATGTATTTTGCAATTGCGTCACGTTGTTCCAATTTTTGTCCTCCACGTTTTTCTTGACTTGGGTAAGTCGGTGCTTTGCGATTCAATTCTTCAACTTGATTTTTCAAATCTTCGATTTCTTTTTCAAGTTGTTCTTTTTCTGCTTCCTTTTCATCCAATTCTTTCTGGATGGCTTCAAGTTTCTTTTCAATTGCTGAAACTTCTTCATCATTTCCAGCTTGTTCCAATTTAGCAGCTTCAAGTTCTGAGCGCTTGTTCAATTCTTTGATTGATTCTTCAAGATCTACCACTTTGTCTGCTTTGTTGCGCATGCGAGCGCCTAAAATCAATGATTTGTGCATAGGTTAAATTTCTCCTTAATTTCTTTCTTGCGCTTGTCCAGCGCTTCACGATTGGCACGTTGTTGACTTTCAAAGTCTTTCTGCCGTGCAGCAATTTCCGTTTGTGGATAGGCTGGGAAAGTACATGGACTCACTTCAAAGATTTCTAATTCCAAGATAGTGTCCAAGTACGAACCATCTGCTTGCTCTTCCGTATTGATTTTGATTGGGATGAAACCAAAGCTACATCCAATCACATCGCCACGCTGAACACGAGCATAGGCCCCAACAGCTTGCGGGTCATCCTTGTTGATGATGATATCACCGTAAAGTCCGATTTTATCAACTCCCAAAATGACCGTTCCATTACCAGTACGACCAAGCACTAAACTATCATCATGGTTAAACAATGCCCGGATGTCAGCGTTTTGAATTGCTTTTTCAACACCTTCACGCTTAATCACTTCAAAGTAACCTGGCCATAATTCAGTAACTTCATCAAACTTGATAAAGTACCCACTCAAAATCAAATCACCAGTTTCACTTTCTTCTCGTGTTTTGAACTGAGCAGTGCGATAGCTATTCCGTTTGTTCATTCTCTTCCTCACCCCCTTTCAGTTTCTTCTGGTCCCCAAGTCTGTCTTGCGGTAGATAATTTTCAAGAGCAAGGAGCTCATCCATATCAGGATCTGGTGGCATCCCAAGCCAATCCCTCCACTCATTTCGACGCATTGCCATGCTTTTAGTCATCTGTTCAGCAACTGAAGATAACTCTGTAATGTCATACGAATAAAGCGAGCGAGCATTAAGTTTGAAATACCGATTATTTGAAACGAGTAAGTCTCTCGTTAAGGTCTGAGTGATCGTCGTAGCAATGCTCATAACCGTTGTATTGACAAAGTTATTGTATTCTTCTTTGTCAAAGCTACCAACTCCCAAAATAAAAGCTGGAACTCCCAAAAGCCCAGCAACTGTTTTCTTGTCAATTTCAACAGATTCATTGATAGCAATATCTTTCAAACTTAATGGTTTGACCTGTTCAACCTCTAGCAAGGCATCAGGAATAATCCACGGCTCACCAGCTTGACTAGTGCTAAGATATTTCTTAGCGACCTGGTCACGTCCCTCTTGTGTTCCTAATTCCCCACTAGAAGAATCAACCTTAACAATCAAGCTAGGAACATTTTTACCACTCATAAAGCCCTTTTTGATTTGGGTAGCAAGGTTTAAATTCCTAACAATATCCCTCAGAGCAAGCCTGTATCCAGTCCCTACAAATGGATTGTCTGGATCTGGGTTGATTACAAAGTGCACGATTTCGCTTGGGTTGTAGTCGATACCACGATAATTCACGATATAACCAGCATCATCACTTTTGAAAGAGACCTCACTCATTGCAAATGGTCTCAGGTTCAAAATGTAATCACTCACAGGATCATATTCAACATGAAGAATTGAGTTTCCATCACCGAATAGCAATAGGTCACGCACAATCTTGAAATCCAAGTTTTGCGAGTCATATTGTCGCATGGGTTTACATCAATCTTGCGAGCCAGTCCGTCTTTTATTCGGATATCGCCTTTGTCGGTATTTTCCATCAAATGAATGGTCATATTTGATACCATGTCAGCAATCTTATTGACCGCAGCAATCACATCAGGATTGCGAGCTAAAGGCACATAGCTATCACCGTCAATATAAAGACCAAAATCTGAATGAGTGATAACATTTGTTCCGCTTCGACTCTTACCACGTTTCAAAATTCTATCTAAAAGCCCCATCTTTACTCACCTCCTTTCTCTAATCAAAGAAGCTCATGACATTCTGATTCTTGCCAAGGTTAGCAAGAGCCTGAATACAAGCAAAAACACTGGCATCGAACAAGTCAATTCTTGCAGTACCACCGTCACCGTCTAATTTCTCATATTGCACAGCATCGTCCACCTTTTCAATTGCTCTAACATTGCTCACACAGTATTCGTAAGCGTCAGAATGAAGATAGTAAAACTCTTTATTCTTAACTTTGAACTCAATCCGTCTGAATCCCTCTGATTTCAGATAGAAAAGCTGAGGTTGGTCAATCATCTTGAACCGAGCTTGTTTCATCTTCGTCAGGAACTCACGACCAAACTTCCTATCCATTCCGACAGCGGCAATCTTGAACCCTTTCTCCCTCATCTTGATGAACCATTTAACGATATCATCATAGAGGACGGTCGGAGTGTTGCTCATAGTCAACCAACCATCAGACTGCCACCCAAAGAGTGGAATGCCATCGTCATTAGCTTTCTTTTGAGCATTGACACGAGGAAAAAAAGCGTGTGTGATGCAGATATCAACATCTTTCTCACCGTCATGATAGACTCCGTATAATGCAGCAGCGGTCAAGTCATGCAACCTTGACAAGTCAGCTCCACCATACCATTGAATAGGCAAGCGTGCCAGTTCTTCCAAAGTCCAATCATAGCAACTGTCTGAAGCAATAAATTCATCAGGATTGAAATAAGCGTTCATTGAGTTTGTAAAGACATTCAAAGTCTTGTTGAAGAACTCATTTCTTGTCTGTGGATCATTCATAGCTTGCTCAGCTTCAGCTCTCAAAGCAGGCATGGACACCGTGACACCCCAAGACGGATTGGCCATTTTCAAAACATTATCATCAAGATAGTCACCAACATCACCATCAGTTGTCTGATTGGCTTTACAAATAAAGATAAATAAAGCCTCATCCTGTATCAACTGCTTGAGCACTTTCTGACAGTATTTCAAGCGATTAGCAAGAAAGCCTGTTGGAATATCCCCAGCTGTAGAGATAACAAAAAGCATACTGTTACGGTATGCTGACATTGTTTTCTTCATAAGACCATACTTCTTAGAATTTCGCATGGTGTGAGCTTCATCGATGACCGTGACATTGCCATTGAGAGAGTCTAAACGACTTTCATCATTGGCCAGTGCCTGAATATAGAATGACCCGTCGTCTCCAAAATTAGCTGTGATAGAGTGTTCTTGGTTGTTGTCCTTGATACGGATAGATTTATCATTCCATCGTTCAACGTTGAACTTGATGAAATTAAAAGCTTCCAGTGCTTGCTTAACAGAGTTAGCCACGATATAGCATTTTGAACCACTATCGGCATCCAAAATCTGATAAAGCAAAGCAATAGCAGCAGTAAAAACTAGTCTTGCCGTTTTTCCGTGCCAGCATTATCAAGGCTTCTTTGAACCTACGCTCGTTCGTACCAGCGTGATAGAACCCAAAGAGATTGACAACCGTGAAATGTTGCCACGGTTGCAAAATCAAAGGCTTGTTGCGGATAGACATGGCAAACATGTCATCTCCTTGCTGATGAACAATTGAGTTCTCAATGAAGTGAACGGCAAAATCCACTATATCCTCATCAAGCTCATATGCTGGATTTTTCCAAATCCCTCAAAAAGCGTTCAGCAGCCAAAATCCGTTCTTCGTTATGTTCCTCTTGATAGCTCAGGACATAATCAACATAGGCTTTAGCTTTTTCCAAGATTTGTTGTAGCGTGGCGAAAAATCGGCAAAACGTTTTTTTCAAAGTCTTTATCCATCTTTCACTCGCTTCTTTTTCAGTTCATTCTTAAACTTCAGGACCTCAGTAAGAACTGAATCACCTTCTTGTTCTACTACCTCACCGAGCGACTTAGGATTCATCATCAGTTGATTAGAGTAGCTGAGAATATCTTTCCTCAAAATTTCCATCGCTGTCAAGATTGGAACTTTACGCTCATTCTCTGCGCCTGCCTTATTGACATAGGTGTCTGTCACTGGATAACCCATATCAGCATAATCTTGAGCAAGTTTCTGATACTGATATAGCATGCCTGCAAAAATGTCAATGATCATTTCAAACTCTTTACGATAAGTGCCTAAGTCTTTCATCTGCTTGACCACTTTTGACTTAATCGACTTCGCTGTAATAGGTTTAGCCAAAAAACTACCTCCTTCTGTCAAAATTGCTTAGTTTTTATCCCCTTTTTGTTTGAAGGCCCCCGACTTGGAAAAAGTTCCCTTCACCGGTACCCAACATCCCAAAAAAATATTTTTTTAGGTGGGGGTAAAAATAAAAATCGAAAATTTTTAAAAAAATTCGATTTTTACAAAAATTTCATTTTTTTGATTTTTTTAAAAAAATCCTCAAAATCCTTTTTTTCGTTTTTTCTGCCAATATAATCCCTGGTTAATTACTTTTGTCATTAACTCTATCATGAAACGTATTGTGTTTCTTATTCGTCAACGGCAAACAATTCCATTCAACGAATTCAAGTTCAGGGTATTCAGATACAGGAAAGATATGGTGAACCATTTCTGCTTGAACAGAAATTCCGTAACGCAAACTTTCTTGACAAAGATAATCATGCTTACGCATTATCCTATCACGAAACTTCTCCCACTTCTTAGATCTCAAGGATGGTCTGATAGATTTGTTATACATCTCAAACCTCCTTTCTCAATGCAAAAGGGACAGGCCTTTGACCTATCCCATCTCATACAAGAAATCTATGCTACCATAATAAACTCTTTTTCGTGAGACTTCAAGATGTCTTTTGTCTCAATTTTATTTTGCTCTCAATCCTATAAAATGATATTCTAGTGTTGGATTCTCAAAAATGTTTCCAATGATTTCAGCTTTATCTAATACATCCGGCTCATAGGGTGAAATACAATCTGGGTCCGCGACATTTAGACATTCAAGATAGAAACCATTTCCAGAGAGTACTTTCTTTTCTTCATAGTAGCGATATTTCCCAAAGCGTACAATAGCTTTTACAAAATCAATTTGAAGAACGTCCCCTACAAAAATTTCTCTGCCTTCTTTGTCATAAGTGCGTGTTGATTGAGTGATGTATTTCAAATCTTCAAAGTGCTTCCATCCACTGCCCTCATAGTAGACTAATGGACAATTACGGTTTTCATCGTTTTGGTCGCAATTGCCTACCACGACCCTGTAAAACATTTTTCGTTTTTCTTTGTCCCATGCTCTAAATTTTGTATCCATTCTGTTACCTCTTTATACTTCGTTTTTCTCTCTCAGCTTCACATATCTTATATTTTGTTAAACTCGCCCTAAATCTTAAACACTTACTACTCATAGGTTTTAAAGCGTTTCATTTTTTCAGTTTATGCTTAACTCAGTATGTGAAAGTAATATCTAAAAAAAATTAAATGACAAAGTTTCGTAGCGCATCATCAAGCTCTGCTTGTTCTATTCCTATGTATCTAAGAGTGATTGCAGGTGATGAATGATTGAACATCTTTTGCAATGTTCCTACGTCCTTCGTCTTGTTGTAATATTTATAGCCGAACGTCTTGCGCATTGTATGTGTGCCAACATTGTCAATGCCAAGTTCTTCAGCTGCTTCATGGATGATTTGATAGGCTCGCTCACGAGTGATCGCTTTATTCTTACCTTGCCTACTTTTGAACAAGAAATGATGGAATGGTTTCCCTTCGACGTATCGTCTCATTTCTTTTTTAAGTTCTTTTGTCATCCGTCTTGTTATCTGCTTGCCAGTCTTCCGTTCTCTCAATTTGATGTGCCAACCTTGAACATCTTTAACTTTCAAGGTAAGTATATCTCCGACTCGCAAACCAGTATTCAGGCCTGTAATGAATAGCATATAATACATCTCATTCCACTCTCTGAGATAATCTTTCATTGCCTGAATGTCGTCATTTTCTTTTATCGGTGATACAAATTCCATATTCTACCTCCTTTCCCAAAACAAAAAGCCAGCATTTGCTGACTCTTGCCGATACTTCTGTTGGACAACTTTTTGACTAGAATTAAGGATGACTCCTCAAGTGTGATGTGTGTTTTTGTTTCAGAAGTTCATACTATCATAATAGACCTTTTTTTGTGAGACTTCAAGATGTCTTTTGTCTCAATCTTATTTACAACTCACCTTTCAGTATAGCGTACTGTTCTAAGATAATCCTCCTACGTCGATAGATTGTAGCTTTGCTCATGAATTTCTGTTCTGCTATTTCTTCCCATCTCAGTTGAGGATATCTCCAGCGCAGATTGAAGATTTCCTTATCTTCATCAACTAGATTGATCAGGAGTTTGTTAATAATAGCTTTGAACCCTTCGAGAAATTTCAAGGTTGGATCATCTGCGATTCTGATTGCGATAGTTTCGGTAGGTTTGCTTATTCCTACGCTGGGACCGCTCTGAGCATCTGGGTTTCGAGTTTCTAATTCTAGTCTTCTCAAATCTATTGTACGTTGAATGTTTTGGAATTTGAAAAGTTCTCTGTCCAATGTTTTGAGGTCTTCGTCGCTCAATTTCTTCAAATTTTACCTCCGAATTTTCTAAATAATTAAATAAGCTATCGAACATTTTAGAAAAAGCCTTACTGATGTCAGAAAGTATCTGCTTAATCATTCTAGATAAAACTTCAATTTCTTCCTGACTTAACTTTCTAAGCTTATTTTCTAATTCTATTTGTTTCTTCTGAGCAAGTTGTTTAGCTTTCTTCTTTTTAATCCTTCTATTCATCTTGCTCTCCATTTCCTGGTATTAGCTTTTTATGAATGCAGCCTGCTCTTGCATCTGCTTCCATTCGTAATCCATGATGATTTCAAATTGATTGTTACAAAGACCTTTTTAAAAATCATTTTTTTAGCTTCAAGCTTCTCAATATCCTTATAGGCCCTTTCATACAGTTCATCTTCCAGAAATCTAATACGCTCTTCCATTGCTTCCTGAATGATGATGTAAGTTGGTTTCTTGTACTTTGTCATTACAATCTTACCTCATCTCCTATTTTTAGAGATTCATAGTTTGTTTGAGTAACTACGAATATTCCGTAATTTGCACTGTAACAGTGTACATGTCGCCAATTTTCTCCTTGTGAACAACCTTGCCTTTGATTTCGGAACCTTGATTATCTGCTTTGTAGATCAGAATCGGGCGCTTTTTTTCAAGATTTTTAATGTGAACACATTGCCAGATATTCAAAGTGGCTGACAAGACAATCCAGATTGCGAGAAAACGTTTCATTCTGTCACCTCCTCAATCTTTATTATTTTTATTATTTTTAAAGAACTTATAAAAAATTACTGACCAATATGAAGCCCACATAAGGTAGGATAACGATTGAAGGAATTGTTCTACTGTCATTCTTCCACCTCCCTAACTTCAATACCCAGACAATCAAACACCCATCCAAAGCTGGCTTCTTCTAATTGTTTTCTAGTAAAGCTTTCAAGATCGCCATACTCTTTTTCAAAATCAAGACGATCCTCACCCTGTCTGTATACAGTTTTCAACGACTGTCCATTGCACAATATCACTTCATACCGCTTCTCTTTCTCGACCTCGTAGCCGTCAAGCCATGCACGGGCGAAAACCTCGATATTATCATCTGTATAAAGCCAATCATAAAAGTCATCATCTCTTTCGGTCATCATCATTGCGTTAAAGATGGTATAATCGTATTTTCTCGCATACTCAATTTTATCAGCAATATACTGCGGGATTGTTACTCTATCACGTTCAAGCATGCCCTCAAATTTTCCTTGCTCGTAGCCTTGTCTGTACTTTGTTAAGCCAAAATCAAGCCTGAACAAATTTAAGATAGTATCTAACCAGTATGTTTTTGAATTTTCATCTAACCTATTGATTCGTCTGATTATATCTTTAAGTTTGATTTCATCTTTCTTGACAACTTGATCTTTTTTTATAACGCATTCGATTGGCACTTCTACTCTTTCGCCAGTTTCAAGAGAGATAATAAAGTTTGTTTGACCTGTTGTTTCGTAAGAATAGCCATCTATAAAACCTAACAATATAACTTTATCTCCTAGTTTCATTCCTCTACCTCCTTTAGTTGCAAAATCAACTGAATAACAATATTCCTATCCACATACGGTCTCTCTCTGTGTGTTTCAGCGGGTAGGGTATGAATTTTCTCAATCAACTGTTTTACATTCATCTTCCAACTCCTTGATTTTCCGTTTAAATTACTTCACTCGTTTCTTCCAATATCCACGTTCTTCTGCCCGTGAATGTGCAAGTGATTTAACACATGGTTCAGTTAATACTGAAATATGTGATTCTGCTTTCTCAATCTCTCGCTCATAGCCTTCAATTAGCTGCTTCTTTAAGTTATCATTCATATAAATCACCTAAAACGGTAATCCATCATCTGAAATATCCATCGGATCACTTGCTCCATAGCTTGGTGGCATCTGATTTTCCATGCTTGACTGGTTCGCAGTATTATCCTTCTTTTCAAGCGTTTGAAAACTTTCAGCCACAACTTCCGTCACATAGACACGTTGCCCTTGTTGATTATCATAGCTACGAGTCTGGATGCGGACTGTGATTCCTACCAGGTTCCCTTTTTGCACCAGTTTGCGAAATTTTCAGCCTGCTGGCGCCACATGATACAACTGATAAAATCAGCTTCACGATCACCTGCCTGATTCTTAAAATTGCGATTCACTGCCAAAGTGAAAGTTGCAACAGCCGCGTTTGATGGTGTGTATCGCAACTCAGGGTCACGAGTCAAGCGACCTACTAACACAACATTATTGATCATTGTTTAACTCCTTTTCTACTTCCTCAATCAACCAATCAAGGTTTTTGCGAGCCTTTTTCAAATCTTCAAGACCATTCTTTTTTTGGAATCTTAGTAGATACTTGATTGCGTTTCCCCAGCACCATGCTGCCTTTCCTGGCAATTTGCCAATAAAGTTGTCAATCACTTCAATGCTTTCAAGACCTTTTGAGCCTTGATAATGACTTGGTTTGTTTACGTTGTCAATTTTTTCAGGTTTCATTATTCATCCCCTTCCTTGTTTTCTAAAACGGCATCCTGTATAAAAGTGTTACCAATTTCATAGTGCTTGTATTCTTCGGCTGTCACTTCAAATGTTTCTTCAACATGCTCATTTCCTACATATCCAGAAACGACCAGAATATATCTTCTTTTTGTTCTTGTTGGCACAAGTACCGAACTTTTTCCTGTCATAACAGGTATGAACGTTGTATGAGGTTCATCAATGTACTTATCTACCACCGTCCCACTTGAAATCTGGTGACATGCTATGAGTAAGGATGCGAGTAAAACAACACATAGGATTTTTAAATATTTCACTCCTCGACCTCCAAACTAACAGTTATAGCTTGTTTAGCTTCTTCTGAGATAAAAATAAGCGTTTCTCCTTTTTTTAAGTTTTTTAAATCCTTCTTTGTGAATTTCACTTTATGGACTTCGTAGTTTTTATCATTTATTTCAATCATCTGGCAGATCCTCCTTAAATGAACAAACTAGCTAGCCACAGAATAAATGCAAAATATATAATCTTTGAAATTGCCTGAGTAAGTTTTTTTGAAATTTCTTCATCACTATAGATTGTTGGATTTATGAAGCTTAGTAAAGCATCTACTCCCAAAGCTTGCCAAAACGAAATCTTTCCGACAGGGAGGATTGTCGTTACAATCTCATTCCAACCAAATTGAACAACAAACGGTGAGATAATTGTTACGAGTAATACACCAATAATAATTCCTAGTTTTTTCATTTTATAAATCCTCCTCTTTGACAAACACCCCGTCAATCATCTTACCTTTGCGGTCTTTGATGACCTCATAAGCTTCTTCTAAGCAATTTTCAGCTGTAGTACCATTGCAAAGTGAAACCGTGCTAATCACGCTACCAAGAAACATCAATTCTAATTTGATTAACGGAGTCTGTGTCTCGTTGTGGCAGATGTGAGCGTATAATTTTTGAGCGATATTCCCCAAACTAGAAACCATCAGAAGCAATTCAAGTTCCTGTTGATTCGCTGAAATCTGAGCCCCGTTCTTAATCTGTTGTTCAAATCCAATCAATACTACCTGGATGTCTCCGAGCGCATCGTAAATCAGTTCAGATTTATCCTTTGCGATACCCTCAAACAATTCTCCTGATTCTTCCATCAACTTCAAGAACTGCTTAACTGGATTTGCTTCATGTAAATTTCTGTCAACAAACCACTGTTGAACCTTTTCTTCCAAATTCATTTTTTTGTATTCATCTTACTTTTTCCTCTCTTTTCTTTGTAATCAAGTAGTAGCAATCAACTGCTCCGTAGTCAATCCTGATATTGTCTCCACTCATGCTTTTCCTAAAACGTGGATGACTGATTGCTGAGTAACTAGCTTGATGTTTCTTTTAATTCATTGATTGCGCTATGGATGTGACCGAAACTCCCAATGAGTATCTTGCGATGTCCGTTATAGACGAAGTAAAGATTTAACATTAGTATCTCCTATCCTTCATCCCAGCTGGATACACAAAGCACTTTTCCAGTTGCTCCCTCAAAAAAATTCGACTTGATAGAGCACCATTCCCAAAAATCGTCCGAGTAAAAGCTCTTTAATCTCTTCACTGCTCAAATTCGTATTGATAATCGTATTTGTTCGATTATCCAAGATCTTGAACAATATCTGATGAGTCCATTCATTTCGCTTTGTATCAGCTTTACGACTTTCTTTCCCAAGATCATCTAAAAATAGGAAGTCTACTTCTGATAGCAACTTAACCATCTTAGCTTCTGAATAACCATTATCAAACTCAAAGCTTTCTCGAATCTTGTCGAATAAAGTCACAACTGAAACAAAGAGTACGCTTTTAGGTTCATCATAGGACTTGAATTGCTCATTGATAAAACGAGCAAATCCATAGGTTAGATGGCTCTTACCAACTCCTGAAGGACCGGTAATAATTGCGTTTCCTGTTCTTCCTTTGGCATATTCACGTTCCAACCGCTTCACAAAATTAACAGCCTTTTCATCAATATCAACCTGAATCTCATAGTCATGTAGTGACTTGCTTGCAAGCTTACTTGAAACGATACTGTCACGAGCAAAGACCTCGTAAGTATCCGAAAGCTTACTCTTTACCTCGGATTCCATATTCAACTGCTTTTCAAAGAGACGAATGTTCTCTTTCTCGCATTCAGGGCATTGATTGATTTCCACAATCTTGCCCTTGATAGGAATTTTGACAGACCAAAGATGGCATCCATGGATTTCACAAACATCTTCAAGAACTGTTCTAGTTCTAAATTGTTTAAATTGTTTCATCTAAAATCCTAGCCTTTCATCAACTGCTGATTGAAAAGAGTGAACTTTTCGTGGCATAGGTTGGTTCAGATAATTGTCCATCTTATTACCAAAAAGTGTTTGTGGTTGAAGATACTGTTCATACTCTGTACCTTTCCACTTAGCAACCATGATATCCACAACCTTTTTAAAATCTTCAAGAACAAAGCCTTCTTTAAGCCTTGCTTTGATAAATTTTTGATGACTAGCAGTGTCAACCTTAAAATTCTTCTTAGCTTTCAAATTGAGATAAGAAATAACTTCTTTACAAATCAACAATTTATTATTGTTATTCTCAGTCTTAGTATTCTCAGTCTTGATTGTGTGTACTTTTTGCACTTCCGAAAGTGTATTTTCTACACTTCCAAAGTGTACTTTTTGCACTTCCGAAAGTGTATTTTCTACACTTCCGTTAAGAACATCAAGATAAATGCGGTTTGGTAAGTTCATCCCTTGTCTGACTTCCTTCATTAGACCAGCATCTTTCAATTCCTTTTTGATTTTGATAATCGTCTTGTTGCTATTGCAATTTAAGTCAATCATCAACTGTTCATTTGTGTAATACTGGAAGACGTTCCCTTCTTTATCATGCCAGCCATTTTTTAAAGATAGTTCTAACCTATCAAACAGAAGCATATAGAGCATTTTAGCGTTATTGCTCAATGTCTTATATTTCTCATCATAGATAAATGGCTTTGGAAATTTGAAAAACGATAAGAATCCAGTGACTTCGCTTTTTTTAATCATTGTTATACCTCCTCCACACTTGAAAATTTTGTGTACTCTTTGTGAAAATACAACTTAACTTTGCCTAAACTGCCATGCCGATTCTTTTCCAGGATCAGCTCGGTTACGTTATTCGCTTCTTGACTGTCTGCCTGTTCCTTCTGATAGTAGGCCTCACGATACAAGAATGCTACAATGTCAGCATCTTGCTCAATCGAACCAGATTCTCGCAAATCTGATAGCATTGGGCGCTTGTCCTGTCTCTGCTCAACCGACCGACTCAACTGCGATAAGGCTATGACAGGAACCCTCAAATCCTTTGCTAGTATCTTCAATTCCCTTGAAATTTCAGAAACAATCTGCTGACGATTCTCCCTCTTTGAACCAGTAATCAACTGCAAGTAGTCAATGATGATAATGCCTAGACCGCCCATTTCTTGAGAAAGCTTTCGAGCCTTTGACCGTATATCTGAAATCCGAATACCCGCAGTATCATACACGAAAATAGGCACATCATAGAGATTGCTTTGTGCATGTACAAGTCTTTTCCACTCATCGGTACTAAGATTCCCTGGTCTTCAAATGATAACCTGGAATCATGCCCTCAGATGCCACCATTCGTTCAATCAATTCCTCTGCTCCCATTTCAAGAGAGAAAATGACAGCAGGCTTTCTTTCCATCGTAGCCACATGCTTTGCGATGTTCAAGGCTAGTGCCGTCTTACCCATAGCAGGACGAGCAGCAAGGATGATAAGATTCCCTTCGTGAAGGCCTGTTGTAATCTTATCCAATCCGACAAATCCAGTAGATAGACCAGTCACGAATCCATCTGTCTGTGAGCGAGTCTCGACTATCTGCATGTGTGTATCAAGAATATCGGCCACATTACGAAATCCTGTCCCTGCATTTTGATTACTAATATCCAGTAGAGATTTTTCAGTTTTAGCAATGATGTCATCAATCGATACATCACCTTGATAAGCACTAGATAACGAATCTGACAAGTCAGCAATTACTTTCCTAAGCGTAGCCTTTTCTTTTACGAGCTTAGCGTAGTGCTCCACATTTTTTGAAGTTGGTGTTGAATTTACCAACTCGACAACGTAGTTTATACCACCAATATTTAATATGTCACCTTGATTGGTAAGAGCAGAAACCATTGTCGTAGCATCGATTGGCTCACCTTTTTCAAGCAATGACAACATAGTTTTAAATACAATCTTGTTGGCAGGCTTGTAAAAATCGTCAGGAGTTAATTCGTCTGCAAGTGATATCATCGTTTCCGGTGAGATAAAAACAGCACCCAGAACAGACTGCTCTGCAACTAGATCATGAGGTAGTATTTTGAAATCATCCATCACTTCTCCTTGCTAATCCACAAATGTTTCTTTTCGTTTCACGGGATCAATGTCCACACGTCGACCAGTTTTAAAGTCGATAAACCCTTTTTTAGCTTGTGGCGCTTGAAATTGAATCTTCTTTTTCTGTCTCATTGCCATTTTAAGCTTGATATTCATCATCAGCGATTCAATCAAGACCACTGATACTACTGTGCCTACTGCGATAATTTGTAAATTGTTCATGTTTTTATCCTCTTTTTGTGCTATAATATAGTCAAATAATTTTGCTAAGACCTTGTCCAGAAGCCTTTTAGTAAAGTTATTAGATTTGATTTGAGAGCCATTCTTTGATGGCTCTTTTTGACCATTTTTTACCAGGGAGTTCTTTTGGAAATCCCTTCATGTAACGATAATTATTTGAAAATGTGTCATAGTTGATTCCTAAAAATTCGCAGGTAGTGCCTACATCCATCAACTCAGGATAGTGGTCACTATCTTTTTCTATTTCAACCAACCTTGTGATCGTGTCCTTGATAATGGATTTGATCCAGTCCGTTAATGAAAGTAGAACATTATCCATCTTGTTCCTCCCAATACTCTTTTAAATTTACTGACATTATAGCTGCAAGATTCTTCTGCTCTGTCAGTATTTGCCTTTTGTATGGTGCTAAGCCTGTCTGACGTTCTTCTTCCGTTTTAGGGAGATAATACCCGCTTGGTCTTTTTTTCTTAGCAACAATAGGCTGTCTGAAGTTTACTCGTAAACTTTCTATGATTTCTTCAAGAGTACGCTTGCTTAATCCTAGACTATGACGTAACTCTCTAGCTTGAATTGGTAAATCAAAGCTTGCGCTGTTTTTGATAGCATTCAATACTTTGATTTCAATTGTTGACATATCTCTGTATATCATGCTGTTTCCTCCAATAAGTCGTCTAAGGTTACATTCAAATAATTTGCAACCTTCTTCAAAGAAGTGGCGGACGGAGTACTATTATTCCACTTTCTGAGACTACCATTACTAAAACCCAAATCTCTTTCGATTCGATATATTGAGAGAGATTTAGTTTTAGCGACCTCCTTTATTTTGTCATAGAGCATATTTTCTCCTTTCCAATAGAAAATTGTATAAGAAAATAACCTCATTTCAGTTGACAAATGATAGAAAATAATCTATCATAAGAGTATAGAAAAGAGCACTACTAAACTTTTCCATCATCTAGTTGTCTTGGCGGACTATTTATTAGATATTAGGAAGGTGTTTTTTTGTAGCTTGTTATCAACTTACAAAATAAGTATAATAGAAAATTTTTCCTTTTGTCAATAGATTAATTAGAAAAATTTTTACATTATTTTTTTGTAAGGTTTTTTTGAGGAGGAAAAAGATGAGTTTGCTTGATAGAATCAAGTCATTAGCTTCTACTCATCAATTGTCATTAGCTGAATTAGAGCGGAAGCTTGATTTCAGTAATGGTAGTATCAGAAAGTGGGATTCTTCGACACCTAGCGGTGATAAAATCGAGAAGGTTGCTGATTACTTTAATGTAAGTACTGACTTTCTTCTTGGTCGTACTGAAAATCCTAGTATTGCTGATGATAATAGAGAGTATAAATGGCAAGGGAAAATCCTAAATGTGGAAGAAATGGCATCTAATGTCATGATGTTTGGCGGTAGAGAATTAACAGATGAAAAGAAGAAAATCATCCAGTCTATCATTGAAGGCTATCTGAAGGAGGCTGGTGATTAGAGGTATTGTTTAGTGACTGAAAAAGAAATTATAAGTCATTTTCAGATTCGTATTATCGATTTTGATGGAAATTTGATGCCTGACGAACTTGGATTTTACGAAAAAGAAACCGGTACGGCTTTCTTGTCGAGCAAGCTCGACAAAAAAGAGAGGGTTAAGGTCTTGTTGCATGAATTAGGACACAAGGACCATACACGCTCAGAGTACCAGAACGCTCGCTTACGCTGTGAAAACGAAGCTGATAGGAATATGATCCATCATCTCGTAAAAGACGCGATAGAAAGCTTAGATGACCCGAAAGAGTTTGATTACCTCAAATTCATGTCCTTCTATGATCTAAAAACTATGACTAATGAAATCATGGTAAAAGAGGAATATCAGACGTTAGTTGGTTAAATATGTTTATAAACTGCTAAAGCAGAAAAAGAAAGGAACTACTTATGGCATTGTTTGGTAAAAAGAAAGATGAAAGTTTAGAGGTTGAACTATTCACTGAAGAACCTAATGAGCGAGTTTTTGAGTTCAAAAAGTCAAAAACTGTTGTAAGGATTGATGATTATTTTATCAGAATTGCAAGAAAGTCAAATGTTTCAAATGTTTTACTTCATGGTTTGGATGGAGAAAAATCCATTCTGTTATCAGAAATTACTGCTTATCAGTTGAAAGAACCAGGTGCAACTGTTGGTTACCTTCAGTTGGTCTACCCTGGATCATCTGATACAAAAGGTGGTGTTTTTGATGCAGTAAAAGATGAAAATACTGTGACATTCCTTAAAGAAGATAAAGTAGCTATTTTAGAATTAAAACAAGCTATTGAAAAAGCTTTGAAAGATAAAGTCAAAAAATAACAAAAAGCCCCACAATCGCCCTCGCCAAAGTTTGATTGTGAAGCTTACCTTAGATAAAAATTAGCCATTAAAAAGGCCTCTTTTCTATATTCTATTTTACACCATGAAAGGGGTGATGTCAATATTCTCAACGTTTAGACCTTGTCCAGAAGCTAATAAACAAGGAGAATACAATGAAATATAATAAAACAAAATACCCAAATATCTATTACTACGAGACTGCTAAAGGCAAGCGATATTATATCAGACGCTCTTTCTATTTTCGTGGTAAAAAGAAAGAGATTACTAAAAGTGGTCTCACAACCCTTCCACAAGCTCGTGCAGCCTTGACAGAAATTGAGCAACAAATCCACGATCAGGAATTAGGTATCAATACGAATCTAACTCTTGATCAGTATTGGGATATTTATTCTGAAAAGAGATTATCTACAGGGCGCTGGAATGACACTTCCTACTACCTCAATGATAATCTTTATAAGAATCATATCAAACCCAAATTTGGTTCTGTTCAGCTTAAAAATTTGGATAGAAATGAGTATGAACTATTTATCGCTGAAAAGTTGCAGAATCATACCAGATACACTGTTCAAACCCTCAATTCAAGCTTCATGGCATTGCTAAACGATGCCGTAAAAAATGGAAATATGCCCTCAAATCGTTTGAAAGGTGTCTTCATTGGCCAGAGTGATATCCCTGCCACTAATAAGAAAATTTCACTGAAAGAGTTCAAGTCTTGGATTTCTAAGGCTAAAGAAATCATGCCAAAAGAATTCTACGCTCTTACCTATCTTACCATTTTTGGACTAAGGAGAGGAGAAGTTTTTGGATTGCGTCCAATGGATGTGACTCAGAACGATAGCGGACGGGCTATACTGCATCTTAGAGATAGTCGAAGTAACCAGACATTGAAAGGTAAAGGAGGGCTTAAAACGAAGGAATCGGAGCGCTACGTCTGCCTTGATGACATCGGAACAGACCTTATCTATTATCTGATAGATGAAGCTGCTAAAGTTAAAAGGAGATTAGGAATTATCAAAGATCAGCAAAAAGATTACATTACGATCAATGAAAAAGGAACGCTCATCAATCCTAATCAGCTAAATAGGAATTTTAATCTAGTCAATGAAGCAACAGGATTGCATGTAACACCTCACATGATGCGCCACTTCTTCACGACTCAAAGTATCATTGCAGGAGTCCCGCTTGAGCAATTGAGTCAGGCTCTAGGCCATACAAAGGTTTATATGACAGATCGTTATAACCAAGTTGAGGACGAACTTGCGGAAGCAACGACAGATTTATTCCTGAGCCATATTCGCTAAAAAGTCCCCGCCAATTCCTCAAAAACTTCCCGACAACTCCCCGACCATATTCCAAAAACTACCGAAATTTATCGGAAAATGATGTTTAGGAAATTCCAAAAAGCCTTTAAATAAAGCAAAAAAACTCCACCTGATTGGGTGGAGTTAAGGGAGATTATTATGAAAAAGAAAAAGTTTAGGATTTCTATTAAATAAAGTTAGGAGGTCTTTACTTAATGATTACATGATACATGAGTAAACTTAAAGTTAGCTTAAGTGAAAAAAATTATTTTTAAATTTTTTTCGATTCACCCAAATCATTCCTGTACAATCGTAAGTAGATAAGGTTTCAAACCCCAGAGAACGGTAAAAACCCAAGGTTTTTTCTGTCTGTTCAGTCGCTAGTTGTATTTGGTAGGCATCCTTATAGTCAGCCAAGGCTTCTTTCATCAAGTTACTACCAATTCCTTGTCGCTGATAGCTAGGCAAAACAATCAAATCCTGGACAAAAACGGATGAAAAACCGTCTCCAACTAGACGTACTAAACCAACGATTTCCTCACCATCACGGGCAAGATAAGTCGCTAGCGAATGAGACAGGGCTTGTTCCAACATCTGTGGCTGATTGGTATAGTTTGTCCAACCAACTGCCTGATAGAGATGTAAAACGTCATCAATTGAAACAGATGTTTCTTTGTAATCTTAATCATAGCAAACCTTTCTAACATTCTCTAAGAGATTTCAACTGTTGCCCATTTTCATCAAAATTATCCGGACTCAACCACGATTCAAAACGAACTTTGACCTTTGACCAATCCTTATCAATCATAGACATCCAGTCCGTGTCTCTGGTATGCCCTTTATAAATAACAGCTTGGCGGAAGGTTCCCTCGTAGATAAAGCCCAAACGCTCTGCTGCTTTTCTAGATGGAAGATTGAAGGCATCGCACTTCCACTCATAACGGCGATAGTTAAGCTCTTCAAAGACATAACGAGCTAGCAAATAGTGGGCTTCTGTTCCCATCCTGGTCTGCTTGAGAGCCGGAGAAAAGGTTACCGCGCCAACTTCAATGGTGCGATTAGCTTGGTCAATACGCATAAGAGAAAAAGTCCCCAGCGCCTTTCCAGTCACTTTATCGATAATCGCATAATAGAAGCGATCCTTGCGCTCAATCATCTGCTTCAAAGCTACGATTAATTCTTCGAGATTCTCTACTGGTGATTGAAAGAGATAGGTCCACATGTCACGAGGGCTATCTGGGCCATAAACAGCTAATAAATCCTCTGCATGCTTTTCCACCGATAGAGCTTCTATAATCGTATATCGCCCTTCTATCCGAACAAGTGAAGGCAAAACTCCAGATGTATCATCTACAGGTTCACCAATCATCTGACCGTATTCATTTACTGGCATAGTTTTCTCCTTATCTCACTCTTATAAGTTTAAAGATGTGAATAGTATATCACATCTCACAGGTAATCTACAAAAAATCCTCCAGATTCTACTCTGAAGGACTTTTAAATTTATTTCGTTACGATATTAACGAGTTTGTTCGGTACCGCAATCACCTTCACGATTTCCTTGCCATCAATCTCCGCTTTGACTTTATCATCAGCAAGAGCGACTGCTTGCAATTCTTCGCGTGAAAGGTCCTTCGCAACCATGAGTTTAGCACGGACTTTTCCTTTGATTTGGACGACGATTTCGATTTCGTCTTCAACCAATTTGCTTTCGTCCCATGTTGGCCAAGCCACATAAGAAATCGACTCGCCTGTTGCTGCCACTGTTTGCCAGAGTTCTTCCGCCAAGTGAGGTGCAAATGGGGCGATCAATTGAATAAAGCCTTTAGCGTAGTCCACATAGAGTTTGTCTTCCTTGTTAGCTGCATTGACAAAGACCATGAGTTGGGCAATGGCTGTGTTGAATTTCATAGACTCGACTTGCTCAGTAACAGATTTAACCGTTTCGTTATAAACCTTGTCAAGAGCGCCATTGTTTCCGCAACGATTTCTTTACTTGTGATCAAACGGTAAACACGGTCAAGGAATTTACGGCTTCCTTCTAGACCTTCTTCAGACCAAGCGATTGAAGCATCAAGTGGTCCCATGAACATTTCATAGACACGAAGGGTATCAGCACCGTATTGTTCCACTACATCGTCTGGGTTCACCACGTTCTTGAGGGATTTCGACATCTTAGCCGGTGCTTGCTCCAATTCTTCCCCTGTTTCCATGTGGAAGAATGAACCATCACGTTTTTCAACCTTGTCAGTCGCCACAAGAGCACCACGGTGGTCACGGTAGCTAGTTCCCAAGATCATTCCTTGGTTAAAGAGTTTTTGGAATGGTTCCTTAGTTGGAACGACACCGAGGTCATAGAGGAATTTATGCCAGAAACGAGCGTAAAGCAAGTGGAGCACAGCGTGTTCTGCACCACCCACGTAGATATCGACTGGTAACCATTGTTTGAGTAGATCCTCATCAGCCAATTTTTCTGTGTTATGTGGATCGATATAGCGGAGGTAGTACCAGCTTGAACCTGCCCATTGTGGCATGGTATTGGTCTCACGACGACCTTTGATACCATCTTCACGAGTCACTTCAAGCCAGTCTGTCAAGTTAGCCAATGGGCTTTCACCAGTACCTGAAGGGCGGATATCCTTGGTTACTGGCAAGACAAGTGGCAAGTCACTTTCTGGAACAGCTGTTGAAGTGCCATCTTCCCAATGAACGATTGGGATTGGTTCACCCCAGTAACGTTGACGACTAAAGAGCCAGTCACGAAGACGGTAAGTGATTTTTTCTTGACCAAAGCCTTTTTCTTCCAACCAAGCCACGATTTTGGCAATCGCTTCTTCTTTGTTGAGACCGTTCAAGAAGTCAGAGTTGACGTGAAGGCCATCTTCTGTGTAAGCAGCCTCTTCAACGTTTCCACCTTCAAGCACTTCTACGATTGGAAGATCAAACTGTTTAGCAAATTCCCAGTCACGTTCATCGTGGGCAGGTACGGCCATAACGGCACCTGTTCCGTAGCTAGCAAGAACGTAGTCGGCAATCCAGATTGGGATTTCTTTACCATTGACAGGGTTGATGGCATAAGCACCAGTCCAAACCCCTGTTTTTTCCTTGGCAAGGTCTGTACGAGCCAAGTCTGATTTAAGGCTAGCTTGGTGTTTGTAATCAGCTACAGCCTCAGCTTGTTCAGGTGTTGTGATAGCATCTACCAAGTCATGCTCAGGAGCCAAGACAGTGAAAGTTGCACCAAAAAGAGTATCAGGACGAGTGGTAAAGACGGTGAATTCCTTGTCTGTTCCTTTCACTTTGAAAGTGACATTGGCACCAGTTGATTTCCCAATCCAGTTGCGTTGCATGTCCTTGATAGACTCTGGCCAGTCCAGGTCATCCAAGTCATTGAGCAAGCGCTCTGCATAGGCAGTAATTTTAAGCATCCATTGGCGCATTGGTTTACGGACAACTGGATAGCCACCACGCTCAGATGTTCCATCTGGAAGAACTTCTTCGTTGGCGATGGCTGTTCCCAATTCTTCAACCCAGTTTACTGGCACTTCAGCTTCATAAGCCAAGCCTTTTTCATAAAGCTTGGTGAAGATCCATTGCGTCCACTTGTAGTAGTTTGGATCTGTTGTGTTGACTTCACGGTCCCAGTCATAAGAGAATCCAAGCGCATTGATTTGGCGTTTGAAGTTGGCAATGTTTTCCGCTGTGAATTCCGCTGGGTCATTCCCTGTATCCATAGCGTATTGCTCCGCAGGCAAACCAAAAGCATCCCAGCCCATTGGGTGAAGGACGTTGTAGCCTTGGGCACGTTTGAAACGACTGAGAATATCTGTCGCTGTATAGCCTTCTGGGTGCCCTACGTGCAGACCTGCTCCAGATGGATAAGGGAACATATCCAATGCATAAAACTTCGGTTTTGAAGCGTCTGTTCCTGTCTTAAAGGTGTGATGGTCAGCCCAGTGTTTCTGCCACTTAGGCTCTATTTCTTTGTGATTGTAAAAACTCATGCTGTCTCTCCAATTTTCGTGATGCTCCTATTATACCATTTTTAGGGGAAATATTGTTCCTCTTTTCGTGTTTTTTATCGTTTCGCCCTTTGAACACTAAACTATTTTACAAATAAATTCTAAAAATTCTCCAATATATATAATTTACCATTCAATTAACTCTTCATAAATAATATAGATGCAAGATAGGGCTTTTTATGGTAGAATATAGGAAAGTGCTTTCTCAGAAGGAGGGGAAAATGAACAAACAAACCATCGCTGTTTTAGGGCCTGGTTCTTGGGGTACTGCTCTGTCACAAGTTTTAAATGACAATGGACATGAAGTACGTATCTGGGGAAATATTCCTGACCAAATTGACGAAATCAATACACAACATACCAACAAACGCTATTTTAAGGATACTGTATTAGACGAAAAGATTGTTGCCTACCATGATTTAGCAGAAGTCTTGAAGGGCGTTGACGCTGTCTTGTTCGTAGTTCCAACTAAGGTGACAAGATTGGTAGCTCAACAGGTAGCTGCTGTCTTGGACCATAAAGTGGTTATTATGCATGCTTCAAAAGGCCTCGAGCCAAATAGTCACAAACGTCTTTCAACCATTCTTGAAGAAGAAATCCCTGAAGAGTTCCGCAGTGAAATTGTGGTTGTATCTGGTCCTAGCCACGCAGAAGAAACAATCGTCCGCGACATCACCTTGATTACTGCTGCTTCTAAAGATTTACAAACAGCTCAGTATGTTCAGACACTCTTTAGCAACCACTACTTCCGTCTTTACACCAATACAGATGTGATTGGAGTGGAAACGGCTGGTGCTCTAAAAAATATCATCGCGGTTGGTGCAGGAGCCCTTCATGGACTTGGCTTTGGTGATAACGCTAAGGCGGCGATTATCACGCGCGGGCTTGCGGAAATCACTCGTCTAGGAGTCAAGCTTGGAGCAAATCCATTAACTTACAGTGGTCTTTCTGGAGTTGGGGATTTAATCGTCACCGGAACTTCTGTCCACTCACGCAACTGGCGAGCAGGTGATGCTCTTGGGCGTGGTGAAGCCTTGGCAGATATCGAAGCCAACATGGGAATGGTCATCGAAGGAATTTCAACTACCAAAGCTGCTTACGAATTAGCGCAAGAGCTTGGAGTCTATATGCCTATTACCCAGGCTATCTACCAAGTTATTTATGAAAATGTTAATATTAAGGATGCTGTTTCTGAACTCATGAGTAACGAGTTCAAAGCAGAAAACGAGTGGTCATAATCACCGTTAGAAAGGAAGCTCATGAAGCAAAGTTAGAAAAGCTGTTATCCCTGCCGCGGGGCTTGGAACTCGCTTCCTCCCGGCAACCAAAGCCTTGGCCAAAGAAATGTTGCCAATCGTGGATAAGCCAACTATTCAATTCATCGTTGAAGAAGCTCTCAAGTCTGGAATTGAGGATATTCTTGTTGTAACAGGGAAGTCAAAACGTTCTATCGAAGACCATTTTGATTCAAACTTTGAACTAGAGTACAACCTTAAGGAAAAAGGAAAAACCGACCTTTTGAAACTAGTTGACGAAACAACTGGAATGCGCCTCCACTTCATCCGTCAAACACACCCACGTGGACTCGGAGATGCCGTTTTACAAGCCAAAGCTTTCGTTGGGAAATGAACCGTTTGTGGTCATGCTTGGAGACGACCTCATGGATATCACTGATGACAATGCTATCCCATTGACCAAGCAACTCATGAATGATTACGAGGAAACTCATGCTTCTACTATCGCCGTAATGCCTGTCCCACACGAAGAAGTTTCTGCCTATGGTGTTATCGCTCCTCAAGGGGAAGGAAATGGCGGTCTTTACAGTGTTGAAACCTTCGTTGAAAAGCCAGCACCTGAAGACGCACCTAGTGATTTAGCTATCATCGGTCGCTATCTTCTCACACCAGAGATTTTCGGTATTCTTGAAAACCAAAAACCTGGTGCCGGAAATGAAATCCAGCTAACAGATGCTATAGACACCCTCAACAAAACTCAACGTGTATTCGCCCGTGAATTTAAAGGTGCACGTTACGATGTCGGAGATAAGTTTGGATTTATGAAGACATCCATTGAATACGCCCTCAAACATCCTCAAGTCAAAGACCACTTAAAAGACTACTTAATTGATCTTGGAAAAGAACTTTCTGAAGAAAAATAAATCTTTAAAACTAGGTTGAGTATACCTAGTTTTTTTGTTGCTAAGCACCTCTAAACCTAGATTAAGACTAATTTCTTAAAACAGATGCTTTTATGGTATAATAATAAGAGGTGAAGAAATAAATGAAGAATAAATTGTTAGAATATAAAGAAAAAAAGGACTGGCTTTTCCTTCAGTTCCTAAAAACAAAACTTAAAAAAATAGATTTAGGCAAAATTGGTCGTAATAATTCTAAGAAGAAAAAAAACAAACCAAAACTAGTATTTGGGCAATCTTTGCCAATATCTTGCTGGGAATTAAAGCAACCTTTAATACCCTATTTATCATCGCCTTCATTGGTGGACTTTTAGGTACTGGGGTTGTTTTGGGTTATGCAGTTTCTCTATTTGACAAAGTAACCGTTCCTCAGACAGAAGATCTGGTCAAACAAGTGAATGATTTCTCATCTATCTCCGATATTCGATATGCAGATGGCTCCTTAATTGGAGCAATCGAAAGTGACCTCCTTCGAACTTCTGTTACATCTGACGCTATTTCAGATAATCTCAAGCAAGCTATTGTTGCAACCGAAGATGAACACTTTGCGGAACACAATGGTGTCGTTCCTAAAGCTGTGGTTCGTGCCAGTCTAGGAAAATTCATCGGCCTTGGTTCCTCTAGTGGAGGCTCTACCCTAACACAGCAACTTATCAAACAACAAGTAGTGGGTGATGCTCCTACACTTGCTCGTAAAGCAAGTGAGATTGTGGATGCCTTGGCCTTAGAGCGAGCCATGAGTAAGGATGAAATTCTAACCACCTATCTCAATGTTGCACCTTTTGGTCGTAACAATAAAGGTCAAAATATCGCAGGTGCTCAACAAGCTGCTAGGGATTTTTGGGGTTGACGCCAATCAACTTAGTGTTCCACAAGCAGCCTTTATAGCGGGTTTGCCACAAAGTCCTATCTCCTACTCTCCTTATGAAGCGACTGGTGAAATGAAGAGTGAAGAAGATATGGAACTTGGAATCAAGCGCTCCAAAGATGTTCTCTACAATATGTACCGAACTGGAGTTCTCAGCCAAGAAGACTACGAAACCTATAAAGCTTATGACATCAAGCAAGATTTCTTGCCTGCAGAAAATGTAGATGTAGCTGCGAAAGGATTCCTCTACTTCACTGCACTTAATGAAGCTACTAACCTCATGTATGATTATATGGTCAAAAAAGATAACGTTTCTGAACAAGAACTCAAAAATGAATCCATCCAAAAATCTTACCATGAATTAGCTGAAAAAGAGATTAAAAATGGAGGTTATCGAGTCACAACTACCATTGATAAAACAATTCATACGGCTATGCAAAATGCAGTCACAAACTATGGTTACCTTGTAGATGATAGCTCAGGTCAACCTGAAGTTGGAAATGTCTTAATGGATAATCAAACAGGAGCAATTTTAGGTTTTATAGGCGGACGAGATTACCAAAACAATCAAAATAATCATGCTTTTGATACTAAACGCTCTCCTGCCTCTACTACTAAGCCACTATTAGCTTATGGTATTGCTATTGACCAAGGATTGATGGGAAGTGCTAGTATCCTATCAAACTATCCTACCAACTTTGCTAACGGAACCCCTATCATGCACGTCAACAGTCCAGGAACAGCTATGATAAACCTTAAGGAAGCCCTCAATTATTCATGGAACATCCCTGCCTACTGGACCTATCGTATGCTCCGTGAAAAAGGAGTTGATGTCCGTTCTTACATGGAAAAAATGGGCTATGAGATCCCAGAATACGGCATTGAAAGTCTTCCCTATGGGTGGAGGAATCAAGTTACTGTAGCTCAACATACAAATGGATATCAAACACTTGCTAATAATGGAGTTTACCATAAAAAATACATGATTTCGAAAATCGAAAAAAGCAATGGCGAGGTCATTTATGAGCATAAAGACGAATCTGTTCAGGTCTATTCTAAAGCTACTGCAACCATTATGCAAAGTCTATTGAGAGACGTTCTTTCATCACGGGTAACCACAAGCTTCCAAAGCGATCTTGCTTCCATCAATTCTAAGTTAGCAGGTGCTGATTGGATTGGTAAAACTGGTACAACTAACGAAGAAGGTGATATGTGGCTCATGCTTTCAACTCCAAGATTGACTCTTGGAGGCTGGGTTGGTCACGATGATAATAGTCCCCTAGCTAACGGCGCATACTTCCGTAATGCTAAGTACATGGCTAATCTGGTAAATGCTATTCAACAAGCTTCTCCTTCTGCTTGGGGAACTGAGCGTTTCAGCCTCGACTCAAGTGTAACTTCTTCTCAAGTTCTTAAATCAACTGGTCAAAAGCCAGGACGAGTTAACCTCAACGGAAAAGATTACGAAATTGGTGGAGAGACTGTTACAAGTTACTGGGCCAACCAAGCTGGTGCCCCAACTACGACCTTCCACTTTGCAATTGGTGGTAGTGAGGCTGACTATCGACATGCTTGGAATACAATTGTTGGAAATTTAATAAAACAAGATAACAATCAAGATAACAATAACAAAGATAACAATAACAATAACGATAATAACAATAGCAACAGCAATAATAACAACGGTAACAGTAATAGTAATAACAGTAGCAACAACAATAATAACAACGATAACAGTAACAACAATACTACTAGCGGTCGCAACAACTCTTCTTCGAATAGATCCCAACGCTAGTACATCTATTATCAAGAGTATTTGTCCTAACTCGGCTTTTATATGAATCACTATCAAAAGAATATTTTCAAGGGAACCATATATTCTCTCCTATCCGGATTAATATGGGGTATTTGTGGTATTTTAGGAGAATTCTTCTTTACACATTATCCAGTCTCCTCTGGTTGGATTACTTCTATGCGACTAAGCCTTGCAGGTGGTTTTGTACTCATCTTGTCCGGCTTTAAGTTTCGTTCACACTTATTCGAGCTTTGGAGAAATCGTCACAACTACCTACCTTTTCTGGCTTATGCTATCTTAGGAATTTTCTCCGTTCAGTATTTCTTCTATCTCTGTGTAGAATACTCTAATGCAACAACGGCAACTATCCTACAATTTATCAGCCCTGTTTTCATTCTCATCTACAACCGTCTTATCTACAAGAAAAAAGCTTCTAAAAAAGCAATCTTTTATGTTCTGACTGCTATGCTTGGAGTCTTTTTGATGGCTACCAAAGGCGATTTGTCTAAGCTATCCATTACTCCCCTCGCATTGCTGACAGGCCTTCTCAGTGCTCTGGGGGTTATGTTTAATGTCATCTTGCCCCAACCGTTTGCTCGAAAATACGGTTTTGTGCCAACTGTTGGTTGGGGAATGTTGCTAGCTGGACTCTTTAGTAATTTTCTCTATCCTGTTTATAGAATTAGTTTTCAGCTTGATTGGGTAAGCATCTTGATTTGCTTGACCATTGCCTTTTTGGGAACAGCCTTTGCTTTCTTCCTATCGATGAAAAGCCGTCTCGCTCGTTTCCCCATTGGTGGTATCAGTCGTCAGCGCTAGCGAACCTTTATCATCTGCTATTCTAAGTGTTCTATTTCTAGGTTTAGTCTTGGATGGATATCTGCTACTGGCTATGATTTTGATTATTATCCCAATGGTCTTCTTATCCATTGAAGAATCGAAGGATAAACTGAAAGAATCTTCTTTTAACACTTAAGGCTTCAAAATTGAAGCCTTTTTTGGTAGAATAGTAAGCATTACAAAGAGTGAGGAGACACCTATGACTGCTACAAAAATGAATGCACAAGAAATTATCCAATTTATCGCAAATGCTGAGAAAAAGACAAGTGTAAAAGTGACCTTTGAAGGACAACTTGCCGGAGCTATCCCTGCTTCTGTTATCAAGCTTGGAAATGTTCTTTTTGGAGACTGGAAAGATATCGCTCCACTTCTTGATGGACTAACAGAAAACAAAGACTATGTTGTTGAACAAGACGCTCGCAACTCTGCTGTACCTCTCCTTGATAAACGCGACATCAACGCTCGTATCGAGCCAGGTGCTATTATCCGTGACCAGGTTGAGATTGGCGACAACGCTGTTATCATGATGGGAGCTGTTATCAACATAGGTGCTGAAATCGGTGCTGGCACCATGATTGATATGGGAGCTATTTTAGGTGGACGTGCTATTGTCGGTAAAAATAGTCACGTAGGTGCCGGTGCTGTTCTTGCAGGCGTTATCGAACCAGCTAGCGCTGAGCCTGTTCGTGTCGGCGACAATGTTCTCATCGGTGCTAACGCTGTAGTTATCGAAGGTGTTCAAATCGGTAGTGGTTCTGTTGTTGCAGCAGGTGCCATCGTTACTCAAAATGTTCCAGAAAATGTTGTGGTGGCTGGTGTCCCAGCTCGTGTTATCAAGGAAATCGATAGCCAAACCCAACAAAAAACAGCGCTAGAAGATGCGCTTCGCACCTTGTAATTAGTAACAGAGGCGGAAATATTTCCAGCCTCTTTATCGTATTAATAGTAGGAAATTAGATATGTTAGATTTGATTCAAACTCGACGCGATCTTCACCAAATTCCCGAGATTGGTTTAGAAGAATTCAAGACTCACGCTTATTTACTCAATGTTATTGAGAAATTAACAGCTGGTAAGGATTTTGTTCAGATTCGTACCTGGCGAACAGGTATTTTTAGTTTACTTGCAGGGAAGTCAGCCAGAACGTACCATCGGTTGGCGAACAGACATCGACGGACTCCCAATTGTTGAACAAACTGGTCTTCCTTTTGCCTCTCAACATCCAGATCGCATGCATGCTTGTGGGCACGACTTTCACATGACCATTGCACTTGGAAGTCTTGAACGTGCTTTAGAAAACCAACCAAAAAAACAACCTCCTCTTTCTCTTCCAACCTGCGGAAGAAAATGAAGCAGGTGGTATGCTCATGTATGAAGATAATGCTTTTTGGCGACTGGTTGCCTGACCAATTCTATGGACTTCATGTTCGTCCGGACTTAAAAAGTTGGACAAATTGCGACCAATACCCATACACTCTTTGCAGGAACATGCGATGTTAAGATTCGCTTTAAGGGTAAAGGAGGACACGCTGCCTTTCCACATGAAGCCAGCGACGCTCTGGTTGCAGCTAGCTATTTTTGTGACTCAAGTTCAGTCTGTTGTCAGCCGTAATGTCGATCCTATCGAGGGAGCTGTTGTCACTTTCGGTGTTTTTCAAGCTGGTACAACCAATAATGTCATAGCTGATACAGCTTTCTTGCATGGAACCATTCGAGCTCTCACACACAGCATGAGCCTCTTGGTTCAAAAACGTGTCAAAGCTATTGCTGAAGGTGTCGCAGCTGCTTTTGATATGGATGTGGAAGTTGAACTCAAGCAGGGAGGTTATTTACCAGTCGAAAACAACCCTGAACTAGCCTGTGAATTGATGACCTTCTTTGATGAAAAAGAGGGAATTGAACTAATCGACATCGAACCTGCCATGACAGGGGAAGACTTTGGGTATCTTCTATCAAAGGTTCCTGGTGTCATGTTCTGGCTTGGAATTGATAGTCCCTATGCTCTTCACCATCCACAGATGAGTCCTAAGGAAGAAGCTCTGGTAATTGGAGTCGAGGCTGTATCAAACTTTTTAGCAAAGAAAGCTGCGGAGTAAACAATGAAAAAAAACCTACGCAAGCAGGTCTTGCAAGAACTCAAATCTCTATCAGCCGAAGAAAAGGAAGTCATGGACGCTTGGTTGAATGAGCAACTACTTCTATATCCCTTCTACAAGGAAGCAAAAACCATCGCTACTTACCTGTCTTTCCCTCATGAATTTCAGACAGCTAGACTCATTGAACAGGCTCAAAAAGATGGGAAGACTATCCTCATTCCCAAAACCTATCCACATGGAAAAATGGACTTTGTTCTATATGAACCAGAGAAACTCGAAAGAAATTCTTTTGGACTTCTTGAACCTCAAGGAGACTTCACAATCCTTGAACCCTCTCAGATTGACCTGATTCATGTTCCTGGTTTGGCTTTCAACACTTCTGGCTATCGGGTTGGCTATGGAGGTGGTTACTACGACCGCTACTTAGAGCATTTCCCAGGTCATACTATTAGTACGATTTATCCATGTCAGATTCAGAATTTTCAACCTGAGCACTACGATATTCCTGTTGAGGAGGTACTCATCTATGAAAGAAATTTTTGATCGTCGGTATCCTGTCACGAGCTTCTTTCTACTCGTGACAACCCTGGTTTTTGTACTCATGTTTCTAACCAGTGGTTTCAACTATACCAGCGCAGCCACCTTGTATAAATTCGGAGCTGTGTATCCCCCTGCTATCAAGGCTATGCCTGAACAAATCTGGCGCTTATTCTCCGCAACCTTTGTCCACATTGGCTTACAGCACTTTTTAGTCAATATGCTATCCCTCTACTTTTTGGGACGGCAGATGGAGCAAATCTTTGGCTCCAAACAGTTTTTCTTTATCTACCTTCTATCAGGTATGATGGGAAATCTCTTTGTCCTAGTTTTTAGCCCTGATGCTATTACTGCAGGTGCTTCAACTGCCCTCTACGGAATGTTCGCATCTATTGTCGTTCTTCGATATGCTTCACGCAATCCCTATCTCCAACAACTTGGTCAATCCTACCTCTCCCTCTTGGTCATCAACCTAGTAGGTAGTGTCTTAATCCCTGGAATCAGCCTTGCTGGACATCTAGGTGGAGCTGTCGGGGGTGCATTACTGGCTATCGTCTTCCCAGTTCGAGGAGAACGAAAGATTTACAGCCCAGACCAACGTGGTCTAGCAACCCTAGCCTTTATTGCTTTATCAGCTCTACTACTTTATCGGACTATTCTAAGAACAGGAAAAACCATTGGAAACTCTCTCAGAGAGCTTTATTTCCAATGGTTTTTTGAGTCTATTTGAAAAGTAGTTTAAAATCCATTATTGTCACTGAGTTCTTTGAACCAGTGGCCTGATTTTTTCAAGCGACGTTCTTGTGTTCCTAAGTCAAGCTCGACCAAACCATAACGGTTTTTATAGCTATTGAGCCATGACCAGCAGTCGATAAAGGTCCAAATCAAGTAGCCTTTACAGTTGGCACCATCTTCAATGGCACGATGAAGTTCAGCCAGATGCCCTTTGACAAAGTCGATACGGTAATCATCTTGAATCATGCCGTTTTCACGGAATTTATCTTCACCTTCAACGCCCATCCCATTCTCTGTCAACATCCACTCGATATTGCCATAGTTTTCCTTAATATTTTGAGCGATATGATAGATCCCTTGTTCATAGATTTCCCAACCACGGTGCGGATTGATCTTACGACCAGGCATGACGTAAGGTTCATAGAAATGCTCTGGCAAGAGCGGACTGTCAGGATGCTTAGCAAAACGTGGCGCCATGACGCGCAAGGGTTGGTAGTAGTTGACTCCAAGGAAATCTACTGTGTGCTCACGAATAAGTTCTAACTCTTCGGCTGTGTACTCTGGTAACAAGTCATGCTCAACCAAAATTTCCACCAATTCTTCTGGATAAGTTCCCAAGACAGATGGATCTAGGAAAGATTGAGCTTGGAATAGATCAGCAATGCGTGCAGCTTTGACATCCGCAGGATGCTGACTACGTGGATAAGCTGGTGTCAAGTTGAGGACAATCCCAATCTTAGAATCAGGCAAAACCTCATGACAAGCCTTGACTGCAAGAGTGCTGGCCAGTTGAGTGTTATAGGCTACCTGAACCGCAGCTTTGGCATCCACCTTATGTGGATAATGCGCATCATAGAAATAGCCAAACTCAACGGGAACGATAGGCTCATTGAAGGTAATCCATTGGTCTACCAAGTCTCCATAAGTTTCAAAACAGAAACGCGCATAGTCTTCATAAGCCTTGATGGTCGCCTTATTTCCCAACCATCGCCATCCTCTTGAAGGGCAAAAGGCAGATCAAAATGATAGAGATTGACTAAGAGACGGATTCCCTTGGCCTTAATAGCTTCAAAGACATGACGATAGAAAGCCACACCTTGAGGATTGACTTCTCCACGACCCTGTGGGAAAATACGAGACCACTGGATGGAAGTACGAAAGGCTGTATGACCTGTTTCTAACAATAGTTCGATATCTTTTTCCCAATTTTCATAGAAGGTCGATGTCTTGTCTGGTCCAATCCCATTGTAGTAGCGATTTGGTTCCACTTGAAACCAATAATCCCAGAGATTATCTCCCTTTCCGTCACCAAGAACTCGCCCTTCTGTCTGTGGCCCAGAAGTTGAGGAACCCCAGACAAAATCCTTTGGAAATATTAGCATAGCTCTACCTCTTTATTTACTCTTTTTTTATGTTTATTTTATCTCATTATAAAAGAAAAAAAACAAGGCAAAAAAACTAGTTACATTTTTTTGTCTTGTTTTTTTCTTCTGATTATAGATTTTATTTATTTGTTAAGATTTCAAGAGTTTCAAGCAAGTTATCAGCGTGAACTTCGATTGTATCTCCCGTTGCCTTAATCTTCACTTCTACAATCCCGTCAGCTGCTTTCTTACCAACAGTGATGCGGATTGGAAGACCAATCAAGTCGCTGTCACTGAATTTAACACCGACACGTTCATTACGGTCATCTGTCAAGACTTCGTAGCCTTTATTGACCAAAGCTTCTTCGATACGATTTGTCAATGCAAGACTTTCTTCATCCTTGACATTAACTGGAATCAAGTGCACATCAAATGGCGCCAATTCTTTAGGGAAATTGATTCCCCAAGCGTAACGGTATTCACCTTTTGGAGTCTTGTTAACAAAGAGGCGAGCGTGTTGTTCCATGACTGCTGAAAGGAGACGGCTGACACCGATACCATAGCAACCCATGATGATTGGCACAGCACGACCATTTTCATCCAAGACATCTGCCCCCATACTTGCTGAGTAGCGAGTCCCAAGTTTGAAAATGTGACCAATCTCGATACCACGTGCAAAGTTGAGCACACCTTGTCCATCTGGAGAGATTTCACCCTCACGAACTTCACGGATATCAACATACTCAGCAGTGAAGTCACGACCAGGGTTCACACCAGTTAAGTGGTAACCATCTTCGTTAGCACCTACAACAGCATTGCGACTATCCTGCACCTTGCGGTCTGCGATAATCTTGACATTTTCTGGAAGATTGACTGGGCCAAGTGAACCAAAGTCCGCTCCCAATAATTCTTTCACTTCCGCTTCGGTTGCAGGTTCTAAGAAGTCTGCACCAAGGTAGTTTTTCAATTTGACTTCATTGAGTTGGTCATTGCCAACGAGTAGGGCAACAACTGGCTCCTCGTCTGCGATATAAACCAAGGTCTTGATTGTTTGCTCTTCAGAGACATTCAAGAAAGCAGCAACTTCATCAATCGATTTGACACCTGGTGTTTCCACACGTGCTACTTGGTCTTCAGTCACAACACGGTTGCTTGGTTTGTAGGCGTTTGTTGCCATTTCCAAGTTAGCTGCATAGCTTGACTCACTTGAGTAGGCAATAGTATCTTCACCAGAAACCATCCATTTGAGCAATTCTGCCTTGATTTCTTTCTGTACATCTACAGGAATCTCGTCAAATGATGCAACAGACTTATCCAAAACGACCCAGCGGTCAAGGTCTGTACGAGCAGGTGTAATGGCCATAAACTCTTGGCTATCCTTACCACCCATGGCTCCACCGTCACCGATGATTGCTTTAAAGTCTAAGCCACTACGAGTGAAAATACGTTCGTAGGCTGCCTTGTACTCATCATAAGTAACATCTAAACTATCATAATTAGCGTGGAAGCTATAACCATCTTTCATGATAAATTCACGCGTACGGAGAAGTCCATTACGTGGACGTTTTTCATCACGGTACTTAGGCTGGATTTGGTACAAGTTCAGTGGTAATTGCTTGTAAGATTTAACAGAATCGCGGACAATAGCTGTAAAAGTTTCTTCGTGAGTTGGACCCAAGATGAAGTCTGACTTCTCACGATTTTTCAATTTATACAAATCTTCACCGTAGGTCTCATAACGTCCTGATTCACGCCAAAGGTCCGCACTGAGAAGGGCTGGGGCCAACATTTCAACAGCACCCATCTTGTCAAACTCTTGGCGCATAATCTTCTTGGCTTTTTCAATAACACGGTTAGCAAGTGGTAGGTAAGAATAAACACCTGCTGATACTTGGCGAACATAACCAGCACGCAACATAAGGGCGTGGCTGATAACTTGAGCATCGCTTGGCATTTCGCGAAGCGTTGGAATAAGCATTTTACTTTGTTTCATATTTTTCCTCTAATTCTTAAAAGAAGGTACGCATGATGTCGTTCCAAGTCACGGCGATCATCAAGACAACCATAATCACAACTCCAACTAGAGTAACATAGGTTTCAATTTCTTGTTTCAGTGGTTTGCGGCGAATAGCCTCGATGATATTGAGCACGATTTTTCCACCATCTAGTGCCGGGATAGGAATCAAGTTGAAAATCCCGATATTGATGGAAATTATAGCCAAGAAGAACAAAACATTCTCAAGACCATTTTTAGCAGCGTCACTACTTGCCTTAAAGATAGCAACAGGTCCACCCAATTTATTCAAGTCAGGTTGGAAAATCAAGTTTTTCAAGGCATTGAGAATCCGCAAGGCCGAGTCAGCTGCAGAGGTGAATCCACCTACAAACATAGACCAGATATCTGATTTGAGTCTTGGTTGAACACCTAGAATATAGCGACCTTGGTTTTCCTCAGGGGTCACACTGACTTGCTTCTCAGTCCCATTTTCAGAGACTGTTACATCCAATACAGGCGCTGTTTTATCTTTGGTCTCTACTTCAACTGCCTGAATCAAATCTTGCCAGTTACTAATTTCGTGTGAACCGACTTTAGTGATTTGTGCTGTATTTTCAACACCGACCTTAGCAATCGCGCTATCAGGGATGATACTAAAGTTATTGCTTTGCGTATCTCGAACGCCACCTTGCATGAAAATCAAAATCCAAAAAACGATGACTCCTAGAATAAAGTTATTCATAGGACCTGCAAAGTTGGTAATCAACTTGCCCCAGACAGTCGCATTTTGATACTGAACATCTAGCGGAGCGATACGAACTTCCGTCCCATCAGCTTCTACAATGGTCGCATCATGGTCTACGGAGAAAGTTTTTTCCTCTTCCAAAACCAGACCTGTGATAAAGAGTTTATCCTCAAGTCAAACTGGGTTACATGCATAGGAAGAGCCGTTTGGTCGACCTTCTTACCAGAAAGATTGATACGCTTCACCTTACCATCTTCGGCCAAGGTCAAACTAACAGGAGTTCCTGTCTTAATTTCTGTGGTATCCTCACCCCAACCTGCCATGCGGACATAACCACCAAGCGGTAGGAGACGAATCGTGTATGCAGTCCCGTCTTTCCCGATATGGGCAAAAATCTTCGGACCCATACCAATGGCAAATTCACGAACCAGAATTCCAGACTTCTTAGCAAAGTAGAAATGGCCGAACTCGTGAACCACCACGATAATTCCAAAAACAAGGATAAAGGTTAATAATCCTAACATTTAATATTTGTTCACCTTTCCTTAAAATAAGCCAAAGAGGTGCATAATAGGGAAAACAGCCAACATAGAGTCAAAGCGATCCAGTACTCCACCATGGCCTGGGATAAAGAAGCCCGAATCCTTGACACCAAAATGGCGTTTCATAGCACTCTCAATCAAGTCACCCAATTGCCCTGCAATACTAAAGAAAATAGCAAAGAGCATCATTTTGTAAATGCCGTAAGGAAGGGCAACCGTACTATCCACTAACATAAAGATAAGAGTGACAAGCATGGCAGCTAAAATTCCACCAAAGGCTCCCTCGATTGATTTGTTCGGAGAGACTCTCGGAGCCAATCTTCTCTTACCAAAATTCATTCCGACCAAGTAAGCACCACTATCAGTTGCCCATACGATACAGAGGGCCAAGAGGGCTTTATCCAAACCTGCGATTCGAGCATCCACTAAAGCATTGAATCCAAAACCAACATAGAAACTCATGGCAATCGGGTATACAGCATCTTCAATGGTGTAATTCTTGCTAAAAACAGTGCAACCTAACATGATAAAAATCACAACACCATATGCGACAACATTCCCATCTACAGGTAAAAATGTCAAGTAGTTTTCTAGGGGGATTGTCAGTGCAAAAGTCGCTAATAAGGTCAGCAGCCCCTCAGGGGTCATGGTGTTTAACCCTTTCATCTGAAGCAACTCGTAAACCCCTAGCATGGCTAGAAGTCCCATAGCAATCTGTAACCAAAGCCCACCAATCACCAAGAGCGGGATAAAGATTGCTAAGGCCAGAGCGGCAAATATGGTTCTCTTTAATAAATCCTTTTTCATAACTTTTCCTAAACTCCTCCAAATCGACGATTGCGGCGATTATACTCTGCAATAGCTTCTTTCAAAGCTTCCTCATCAAAGTCAGGCCACAAAACATCTGTGAAATAAAGTTCACTATAAGCTGCTTGCCAAGGCAAGAAATTGCTCAAGCGAAGCTCCCCACTCGTTCGAATGATTAAGTCCGGATCACGCAAGACCTTAGGCAAATGCCCTGTAAAGAGGTATTCCCCAATCAACTCTTCTGTAATATCGCCTGGATTCACCTTAGCATCCAAAACATCCTGTGCAATCAATTTGACCGCTTGTGTAATCTCAGCTCGTCCACCGTAGTTAAGGGCAAAGTTAAGAATCAAACCTGTGTTTAACTTGGTCAACTCTTCCGCCTTTTTCAAAGCTTCAAAAGTTTGTTTTGGCAAGCGATCGGTTTCCCCAATCATTTGGATCTTCATGTTCTTTTGGTGCAATTCGGGGACATACTTATCATAAAATTCAACAGGCAAGTTCATGATAAACTTGACTTCCTGGTCTGGACGTGTCCAATTTTCAGTAGAGAAGGCATAAACAGTCATAGCCTTGACACCCATATCACTAGCAGCAATGGCTACCGTTCTCAAAGCATCCATCCCGGCCTTATGACCAAAGACACGCGGTTGCATCCGTTTTTTAGCCCAACGACCATTGCCATCCATGATAACTCCGATATGCGCTGGCACCATTGCTGGTGTTTCTGTTACTTTATCTTTTTTTAAAAATCCAAACATGATTGTATTCCTATTCAAAAATCTATCGTTTCATTATATCATATTTTTCGCTTTTCTTCTATCATATTCTCTTATTCTAAGGCGGAATTCCCTATAGGACTCCTATCTTTCTAAACTAAGAAGCCTTGCATTTCCCAAAGAAAGTTGATACAATAAAAACATAAAGATTAGTCCTTGTTCAATCACAGGGGTTTTTTATTGAAAGGATCTTATCATGTCAAAAAAACTACAACGTAAAAAACAATTAAGAAACAACCTTCGTCGCTCAGGTGCACTTTCAAATGCTGTAAACAAGGTTGTCGAAGAAACAAAAAAAGTTGTGAAGCATGCTGAAAAAGCAGCAAGTGAGGCAGGAAAAGCTGTCTCTAAACAAGTAGAAAAAGCTGTAGAAGCAACTAAAGAGCAAGCCCACAAGCTTACAACTTCTGTTGAAGATTTCGCAGCTGACCTAGGCGGACTTCCAGTAGACCGCGCTAAAACTTTCTACGATGAAGGGATCAAGTCTGCTGCCGACTTCAAAAACTGGACAGAAAAAGAACTCCTTGCCTTGAAAGGAATCGGTCCAGCTACTATCAAGAAATTAAAAGAAAACGGCATCAAGTTCAAGTAATCTTTCTTGTTCCTTGCATTTCCGTGAAAAACTTGTTAAAATAAAGCCATTAGAGGTGTTTTGAGTCCCACATTTTACAGAAAGTGGCGGAGCTGAGAAGTCCACAAATGTGTCAAAACTGGTTGCTAGTGAGTTGAAATTAAAAATTGAAATATAAATGTCTTTTTGTTTAAAAGACGAGAGATGCGGGCTCTGCCCGAAATTGGGTGGTACCGCGGATTAGACACATTCGTCCCTGTCAAATTAATGACAGGGGCGATTTTTTGTAGAAAGCGAGGTAGGAAGATGACAAGAGCAGAGTTGCCAGAACGAATTGAAACGGAGCGTCTCGTCTTGCGAGTCCGTACCGTGGCGGATGCCGAGGTTATCTTCGACTATGCGAGTCGTCCAGAGGTTTCTTACCCAGCTGGCTTTCCACCCGTCAAGACCTTGGAAGATGAGATTTATTACCTAGAGCATATCCTTCCCGAGCGCAATCAAAAGGATAATCTCCCAGCTGGTTACGGCATTGTGGTCAAAGGGACGGATACAATCATCGGCTCTGTTGATTTCAATCACCGCCACGAAGATGATGTGCTGGAGATTGGCTATACCTTGCACCCGGACTATTGGGGACGAGGATTTGTACCAGAAGCAGCGCGTGCCTTGATTGACTTAGCTTTTAAAGAATTGAAGCTACACAAGATTGAACTAACTTGTTTTGGCTATAATATTCGAAGTCAACGCGTCGCCGAGAAGCTTGGCTTTACCCTTGAAGCTCGCATAAGAGACCGCAAAGATGCTCAGGGCAATCGCTGTGATGATCTGAGGTATGGCTTGCTGAAGAGTGAGTGGGAGGTGGATTGATGCATGTTTTTATCATTGGAGCTCCAGCCTCAGGGAAAATGACCATTGGTCAGGAACTTTCGAAACTCACCGGCGCGACTCTCTTTTTCAACCATCAACCCATTGATTTTGCCCTCGAAATCTATCAAGATTTTACAGAGGAAATGTGGGAATTTGTTCGTGGAATTTACTTTTCTTTTCTTGGGACAAGCGCCAGGAATCATCGGTCGGTGATTTTAACAGGCGTAATTGACTTTTCAAATCAGTACAATCTGATGTATTTAAAGGAAATTCAGAATTTGTTGGATGATTATCATCAAGAGATTCTTTTTGTTGAGTTGGAAACAAGTCTTGAAGAGCGCTTACGTCGAAATCGAACGGAAAATCGATTAAAGCACAAACCCTTAAAACGACATATTGAGGTATCTGAAAGAGAAATTTTAGAGACCGCTGAAACACTTCAATTAAATTCTCAATTTCAACCAAATGAGTTGCACCACTACTTTAAAATAAATAATACGAATTTGTCTGCAGAAGAAGTTGCTAAGCAGATTCAAAATAAAATAAAAATAATAGAGAAAGGACACACACATGTCTAAAGAACTTTCACCTAAATACAATCCAGCCGAGGTTGAGGCTGGTCGTTACCAAAAATGGCTTGACGCTGATGTTTTCAAGCCTTCAGGAGATCAAAAGGCGAAGCCTTATTCGATCGTGATTCCACCACCAAACGTTACAGGTAAACTTCACCTTGGTCACGCTTGGGATACAACTTTGCAAGATATCATCATCCGTCAAAAACGCATGCAAGGTTTTGATACACTTTGGCTTCCTGGTATGGACCACGCGGGTATCGCGACTCAGGCTAAGGTTGAGGAGCGTTTGCGTGGTGAGGGCATTAGCCGTTACGACCTGGGTCGTGAAAAATTCCTCGAGAAAGTCTGGGAATGGAAAGACGAGTATGCCACTACCATCAAGGAACAATGGGGCAAGATGGGTCTCTCTGTAGACTACTCTCGTGAGCGTTTCACTCTTGACGAAGGTTTGTCAAAAGCTGTTCGCAAGGTCTTTGTGGACCTTTACAAGAAAGGCTGGATCTACCGCGGTGAGTTTATCATCAACTGGGACCCAGCAGCTCGCACAGCCCTTTCTGATATCGAGGTGATCCACAAGGACGTCGAAGGTGCCTTCTACCACATGAACTACATGCTGGAAGACGGTTCACGCGCCCTTGAAGTGGCGACCACTCGTCCTGAGACTATGTTTGGGGACGTTGCGGTTGCGGTCAATCCAGAAGATCCACGCTACAAGGACTTGATCGGTAAAAACGTCATCCTTCCAATCGCTAATAAACTCATCCCAATCGTTGGGGATGAGCACGCAGACCCTGAATTTGGTACTGGTGTCGTGAAAATCACACCTGCTCACGATCCAAACGACTTCTTGGTTGGTCAACGCCATAACTTGCCACAAGTTAATGTCATGAACGACGACGGAACTATGAACGACTTGGCCTTCGAATTTGCAGGCATGGACCGTTTTGAAGCTCGTAAGGCAGTCGTTGCTAAGTTGGAAGAAATCGGTGCTCTGGTCAAAATCGAAAAACGTGTCCACAGCGTTGGTCACTCAGAGCGTACAGGTGTTGTGGTTGAACCACGCTTGTCTACACAATGGTTCGTTAAGATGGACCAATTGGCGAAAAATGCTATTGCCAACCAAGACACAGAGGACAAGGTAGAATTTTACCCACCTCGTTTCAACGATACCTTCCTCCAATGGATGGAAAATGTCCACGACTGGGTAATCTCTCGTCAGCTCTGGTGGGGGCACCAAATCCCTGCTTGGTACAATGCTGAGGGTGAAATATATGTCGGCGAAGAAGCTCCAGAAGGTGACGGTTGGACTCAGGACGAAGACGTCTTGGATACGTGGTTCAGTTCGGCTCTTTGGCCATTCTCTACCATGGGCTGGCCGGATGTCGACTCAGAAGACTTTAAACGTTATTATCCAACATCAACTTTGGTGACTGGTTATGATATTATTCCGTTCTGGGTGTCTCGGATGATTTTCCAAGGTTTGGAATTTACTGGCAAGTCGCCATTCAAAAATGCCTTGATTCATGGTCTCATTCGTGATGAGCAAGGACGCAAGATGTCGAAATCTCTCGGTAACGGGATTGATCCAATGGATGTTATTGATAAGTACGGAACAGATAGCCTTCGTTGGTTCCTTTCAAACGGTTCTGCACCAGGCCAAGACGTGCGCTTCTCTTACGAGAAAATGGATGCTTCATGGAACTTCATTAACAAGATCTGGAACATCTCTCGCTACATCCTCATGAACAATGAAGGTTTGACCCTTGAGCAAGCTACTGCCAATGTGGAAAAAGTTGTCAACAAGGAAGCTGGCAATGTCACAGACCGCTGGATTCTCCATAACCTTAATGAAACTATTGGAAAAGTCACTGAAAACTTTGATAAGTTTGAATTTGGTGTAGCTGGGCACATCCTCTATAACTTCATCTGGGACGAGTTTGCGGACTGGTACGTTGAATTGACCAAGGAAGTCCTTTATAGCGACAACGAAGAAAGAGAAAGTCATCACACGTTCTGTTCTCCTTTACACTTTGGACAAGATCCTTCGTCTCCTCCACCCAATCATGCCATTCGTGACAGAGGAAATCTTTGGACAAATTTCAGAAGGTTCGATCGTTACAGCAGCATACCCAACTGTCAATCCAGCCTTTGAAGACCTGGCGGCTCACACAGGTGTGGAAAGCCTCAAAGACTTGATCCGTGCTGTTCGGAATGCGCGTGCGGAAGTAAACGTAGCACCAAGCAAGCCAATCACCATCCTTGTTAAGACAAGCGATAGCGACTTGGAAGCCTTCTTTAACAGCAATGTCAACTACATCAAACGCTTCACAAATCCAGAACACTTGGAAATCGCATCAACTATTCCTGCACCAGAACTGGCTATGTCAAGCGTCATCACAGGAGCAGAAATCTACTTGCCACTCGCTGACCTCCTCAATGTCGAAGAAGAACTGGCTCGTCTTGACAAGGAACTGGCCAAATGGCAAAAAGAACTGGATATGGTAGGTAAGAAGCTCTCTAACGAACGCTTCGTAGCCAATGCCAAACCAGAAGTCGTCCAAAAAGAACGCGACAAACAAGCTGACTACCAAGCCAAGTACGATGCGACCGTCGCACGTATTGATGAGATGAAGAAGTTGGTGAAATAAATATAAAAAAATCTCTTAGATTCATTTCTAAGAGATTTTTCTTTCTTCTCCCTCACAACCAGCCTTCTTCTTCGGCAGTTTTGGCTGCTTCGGTTCGGTTGCTGGCACCTAGTTTGGAGAGGATATTGGTCATGTAATTACGGACAGTGCCGTTTGAGAGGTAGAGCTTATCCGCAATTTCTTGGTTGGATAGCCCCTGTGCAACTCCATGCAAAACAGCGACTTCTTGCTCGGTCAAGGGATTGGGATGGGTCATCATGACTTCCATCAGTTCTGGAGAATATTCCTTGCGTCCCTCTAAAACCGTATGCAGGGTTTGCATGAGCTCGGCGATGCTCCTCTCCTTCAAGACATAGGCGTCTACTCCTGCTTTGACCGCTCGTTCAAAATAGCCTGGGCGTTTAAAGGTCGTAACGATAACCACCTTGGTTTCAGGCACTTCTTGTTTGATCCACTCGAGAGCTTCTAGCCCCGTCTTGACTGGCATTTCGACGTCAAGGATGGCAATATCTACTGCTTCTTTCTCCAAAACCTCGATAGCTTCAGCTCCATTTTTCGCCTGCAAGACGGTCTCCACATCTGGTTGAAAGCTTAAGAGCTGGCACATGGCATCTCTCAGCATACTTTGATCTTCTGCGACTAATACTTTCATCTACTTTCTCTCCTTATAAGGCAGATGCACGCGCACCTCTGTGGGATCTTTCAAACTGACCAGCTTTACTTGACCTGAGAAGGCTGTTGCACGGTCACGGACTGTATGGAGTTCATTTCCTTTTACAGTTGCAAATCCTTTCCCGTCATCTCTAACTGTCAGGACCAATTCCTGATCTGTACGTTCCAGTTTTAGATAGGCTTTTTCAGCGCTGGCATGCTTGATGATATTGGTCGCCAGTTCTAACAAAATCATAGCAGCCGTCGACTCTACATCCTGGGTCAAACTAGCCTTGTCTAATTGATTATCAACCTCAACCTCAATCCCAGCAATTTCCAGCATCTTCTTAACAGTCTCAAGCTCTGAAGCTAGGGTCCGTGATTTCAGATTTTCCACAATGGTTCGCACTTCATTCATCGAATCCTTACTTATCTGGTGAATTTCTTTTAATTCCTTTTCCACCTGTGGATAAGCCTCCATCTGAAACAACTGCAAGGCTAAATCTGTCTTGACACTCAGCATAGCAAAGGTGTGTCCCAAGCTATCATGCAAATCCTGACCGATACGACTACGTTCATTTTCAGCTAACAAGAGATTTATCTGGGCATTTTGCTTGGCCTGCGCTTCTTTCAAATCCTCTACAATCCGAATCCGAACCAAACCAAAAGTCATCAAATCGACAAAAGCAAGAATTACAAGTAGATAGAATAGAAACCCAACTTCGATTCTCTGAATAATCAACAGTTGCCCCACCACAAGCACTTGAGCAAGGAGAAAAGTCCGGACATGTAAAGAATTAAAACTACGTACGCCAAAATGATAAATTAAGAGATTGGAAAGGAAAAAGAAGAACCAGATATAATTAACAGTAACAAAGGCAGTATTCCCAACTACATAAGTCAGCATGATCCCCCAGAAAAGCCAAGATAGGCGCTGGCTCTTAGTTGTTAAAATACCCAAATACGCAACTACAAATAGAATATCAATCAATAAATGCCAGGCAGAAAGCCACCCAGTCACTACAGGCAGGATGGGGAAAATCATAAAAATTAAACTGACCCAGAACATATAATGTATGCTTTTCAGTCTTTCAAGCATTAAGCATTCTCCTTATGACCTTGAAGGTAAATGGTCAAACCAAACAAAACTGCTGAAAAAACAAGTAGATAAACTGTGGCTGATAAATTGATGCCACCCTCGTTTAAGAAGGTCTTAATCAATTCCATCAACTGATAGCTTGGTAGGCGCTTCCCGATTACTTGCATCCAGTCTGGAAATAAAGAGACGGGCATCCAGAGTCCGCCTAACACAGCCAAGCCAAAGTAAAGAAGATTGCCCACGACAGACATCAGCTGACTAGTTGGTAAGAGAGTCAAGGTCAATCCAAGTGCTACAAAGGCAACACTTCCTACTATCAGCAAGAACGCAGCCCCAATCCAGTTTCCCAAGAGACATATCCACACCTCTTACAAAATGCCCAACTGAGAAAACAACCAGAATTGAGACCAAATAATCAACCATCATACTTGTTATCTTTGATAGATAATATTCTACCATATTTACAGGGCTATGACGTAATATTTTCTGCCAGTTGTTGATCTTATCGGTATGTAAAACAACTGGGAATGAAAAGATAGCTGTCGACATCATGGAAAAAGCCGTCATGGAGATGAGGTAGTCGCGCATAAAATTAGCCGGTCCACCTGGTGTGTCCTGGTACATACCTGAAAAGAATAAATAGAAGGCTGTCGGCATCCCTACGGATAATAGATAATAGACTAATTGTCGTTTGGTCAATAGAAATTCTATCTTATTTAGTGCGATCCATCGTTTCATCTTAGTCATCTCCCTTCTGTGTTTCTTCAAAGATTGTATCTAGCAAACTACGGTTATTAACTTCGATTTCTTGTATGCTACATCCTGCTTGCACTAACAGTTGCCAGAAAGCATCTGCTTCGCGTGTGACTACTTGTAGAGCATCTTGTTTTTGTGACCAGTTTTCAACCAAGTTAGACTGCTCAATGACTTCCTTGTATGCTAGAGGAAGGATAAAGTGCTTTTCAATCTCCTCACTGCGCATGGCTAGAGGTGTTGTATCGCGAATCAACTCTCCCTTATTCAAGACCAAGATTCGGTCCGCTGTATGCTCTACCTCTTCGATGTAATGGGACGAATAGAGAATGGTGACTCCCTGCGCTTTTAGATCCTGAACAATTTCCCAAAAGCGTTGACGGGTTGAAGTATCCATGGCCGCAGTCGGTTCATCTAAAAAGACAAGCTTTGGTCGGCCAATCAAGGTCAAGACAAAAGAGAAGAGACGCTTTTGCCCACCTGACAATTTCTGCCAATTGCTCTTTTTGTTGCTGGTCAAACTGCAATAGTTGATCGATTTCTTGGTTGCTCAAGGGATTTGGGTAAATACTTTGAAAGAAAGCAATCAACTCTTTGACCTTTAATTTTTGAACGATAACATTTTCTTGAGGCAGGTAGCCTCTAATATAGTCTAACTGAGAACTCGTCACTGGCAAGCCTTGGATGGATACTTGACCGCTGGTGACCAGTTTATCTCCTAGCAAACAGTCCAAGAGTGTGGTCTTCCCAGCACCATTGGGCCCAATCAAGGCGACGCATTCACCTTCAGCTACCTCAAAGGAAATATCCTTCAATATAGCCTTGCCCTTGATGTTTTTATTTAGGCTTTCTACCTTAATCATGTTCATGATATTCTCCTTTCAGCCACTCCTTTCCCATCGGAAAGGCGATAAAAATCATAAATCCTAATCCCCAGGCACCACGGATGGCTTGGTGAAGGAAGGCTTGATCAAACCAACCTGTAAACATTTCTACCAACCATACCACTAGTGACAGTCCAATAAAAAGATAGAGAATCGCTTTTTTCATTTTTCAAACTCCTTTTTCACATCTGAGACCAATTTCAAACCTTCTCGAATCACCCAAGACATGATTCCAAAACCTGCAAATAACTCCCAAGGGAAATGATAGAAGCCTTCATCCAATCCTGAAAACATGAGATAAGTCATGACTCCTGCTGCTACTAAACTCATTACGACAATTACTTTATCTTTCATTTTTTCTTCCTCCATTTGATACATCTAGTATATATCTTTGAGACTATTGCCACTAGAAGCTTCTGTCATGAGGAAATATGACAAATGTCACAAAAAGTCTAATCGCTATGAAAATAGAATTCTCTGAAAATCAAAAAGAGGTCGGGAAAATCCCGACCTTTCTTTTTTTATTCTTCCTTAAATCCATGTAATTTTAGTGCAGCGATTAGTGTATTAGGCTTTTTAAAGTCTTCTATACTATCCGCAAGTGGTTTAAAGAAATATGTATTTTTTACTTTATTCAAATCTGCTTTTTCAAGATCGAGTTCCGTAACGACTCTCATCTTTTTGTCCTCGGTGATAAAATATTCTACATTAACACCTGGCTCATCCTTAATTTCAGCATATTCTGGACTATCTTCCATAGCTTCACGGAAAATTTCTTGGAATTCTTCTGGAGTAACTCCAGCAGGAATCTCCTCGTTCATTTTCCCGAGCATCTCCATATTGAACTGCTTAACAACATCCGTATAAACAAAGGTCATGGTGATATCAAAATCATCCCATTTCCCTTTAAGAACTTTAGTTTTTTCTTCTTTTGCTTGTTTGGTTGTCGTTTGACTTGTAGCTGTATCACTCGCTTTACTCTTGTCATTTGAGCGGTGAGGCAACAATTTACTACAACCCACAAGTAGAGTTACCGAAACAAGCGTTAATCCTAAAATCTTCTTCAATTTGAATCTCCTATTCAACACTGAAGAGATATGGATACACTGGTTGTTGACCGTGGTGGATTTCTACTTCGACATCTTCGAATTCTTCTGCGATTTCTTGGGCAATTTGGTTAGCCAATTCTTCGCTTCCATCTTCACCGATATAGAAGGTTACGATTTCACTATCTTCATCCAACATATGTTTCAAAGTTTCAGTCAGAGTTTGGTGCATGTCAGGGTTTGATACGAGGATCTTACCATCTACCATACCAAGATTGTCATTTTCGTGAATTTCTAGACCATCGATAGTCGTGTCACGAACGGCTGTTGTTACACTACCGCTGACAACATCGCCAAGAGCTGCAGTCATGCGTTCTTTATTCTCTTCGATAGTCTTGCTTGGATCAAAGCAAGAAGGCTAGTCAATCCTTGAGGAAGGGTACGAGCTTCTACCACCACTGCTGGTTGTTCCAATACCTCTGCGGCAGATTGAGCTGCCATAAAGATATTTTTGTTGTTTGGCAAGAAGATGATGTTACGAGCATTAACTTTCTCAACAGCCTTGATAAAGTCTTCTGTCGAAGGGTTCATGGTTTGGCCACCTTCGATGACATAGTCCACACCTTGAGCACGGAAGATGTCTGCCAATCCTTGTCCAGCTACTACTGCGATAAGAGCATATTCTTTTTCTTCAGCTGGCTTGCTGACTTGAGCTTCTTTTTCCACTTGAGCTTCGTGTTGGTTACGCATGTTGTCGACTTTAACCTTGACCAAGCTACCATACTTGAGACCTTCTTGCATGACAAGACCTGGATCTTCTGTATGGACGTGAACTTTAACGATTTCGTCGTCATTGACAACAAGTAGAGAATCCCCAAGTTCGTTCAAGTAGTTACGGAATTCTTCGTAGTCAAACTCTTTAGCATAAGTTGGACCTTGTTTAAGGGCAACCATGATTTCAGTACAGTAACCAAAGGTAATGTCTTCAGTTGCTACATGTCCGGCTACAGATTTGTGGTGTTCTGCATTGATCATCTCACCCATATTGGCTGGAGTCGCTACAAAGTCTTCAGACGCACTGTATTCACCAGTAAGAGCTGAAAGGAATCCTTCATAGATGAAGACCAACCCTTGACCACCTGAGTCCACAACTCCAACTTCCTTCAATACTGGAAGCATTTCTGGAGTTTTAGCAAGGGCTGCTTTAGCTCCTTCCAAGGCTGCACGCATAACTTCAATTGCGTCATCCGTCTGTTCTGCTTTTTTCTTAGCACCGATAGCAGCTCCACGTGATACAGTCAAGATTGTCCCTTCAACAGGCTTCATAACAGCCTTGTAGGCAACCTCAACACCTGATTGGAAAGCAAGAGCTAGGTCTTTTCCTGTTAGCTCTTCTTTTGTCTTGATGGCTTGTGAAAATCCGCGGAAAAGCTGAGAAGTGATAACTCCTGAGTTTCCACGCGCACCCATCAAAAGACCTTTAGCCAAGATACTTGCAGCCTCACCAACAGTTGAAGCTGGTTTGTCTGCTACTTCTTTAGCACCATTTTCGATCGTCATTCCCATGTTTGTTCCTGTATCTCCGTCTGGAACTGGGAAGACGTTCAATGAATTGACATATTCGGCTTGCTTGTTCAAACGAGTTGAAGCAGCCTGTACCATTTCTTGAAATAAGCTTGTAGTAATATTTGACACGATTATTCTCCTACAACTTTGATATTTTGAATGAAGACATTCACAGTTTGAGCAGTGATTCCAAGTTGGTTCTCTAGGCTAAAGCGAACACGTTCTTGGATGTTTTTTGAAACTTCACTGATTTTTGTACCGTAGCTCAATACAGTATATACATCAACTGCAATACTACCGTCTTCAGCTGCTTTAACGACTACACCTTTTGAATAATTTTCCTTACCAAGAAGGGCTTGGAAATTATCTTTGAGGGCATTTTTACTAGCCATACCGACTACACCAAAAATTTCAGTTGCTGCACCACCTACGACAGTGGCGATTACATCATCTGTCAGTTCGACTTGACCATCTTTTGTATTAATTTTTACAGTCATTTTTTTTACCTCAAATAGTTGATACTCTATTTTATCATATTTCAGCCCAACTGTAAAAGCAGAATGATATATCATCGGATGTTTGCTTGATTTTTCAAATGATTTCAGCTGTCGAGCAAAAGAAAAAGACCCTGTAGGTCTTTTCATGTTTATTAAACGCGTTCTACTTTTCCTGATTTCAAAGCACGAGCTGAAGCCCAAACTTTTTTAGGTTTACCATCGATAAGAACAGTAACTTTTTGAAGGTTTGGTTTTACGGCACGTTTAGTTTGGTTCATTGCGTGTGAACGGTTGTTTCCTGATACAGTCTTACGACCTGTAAAGTAACATACTTTAGCCATTGTGTTTTCCTCCTATTAGATCTAATATAGCGGATGTGCTAGCACCACATACCGTACTATGTTATCACACTTTCTTATTTTTGGCAAGGGAATTGGAAGACTTTTTTTATTTGACGTAGACAACTTCTAATTTACCAAAAGCTACCTCTCCACGGATAATCAAGGTTTTGCTGGTTGGGGCTACAGGAGCATCTGCCTTAGCTACTCCACAAGAAGTCTCCACCTTCAGGTCCACTCTCCAGTGTTGGGGCACATAGATAACTGCATTCCCTAAACTGACTTCTACCTTCAAGGTTGCACTATCGCCTAACATCTCTGCATTGTCATAATAAATCTTGGCATTTCCACAGCTAACTTCAAACTGGTCTTCTACCAAGTCTTGGTCCTGTTTGTAAAAAGTTCCACTACCAAGGAAACTTCCTTTTCTGTTAGAATGGTCTTTTCAGCGTCATACCACCATTTTTTCTCGTTCCATGTTTTGTTCGAATTAGTCAACATGCCAACTCCGAGAACGATTAGCACTCCCGCCCAGAACAATGATTGATTGGGAATCGGTAAAATGTCATAAAAATGATTAGCAATCATGAGGGCCACTAGGGCTGTAAAAGAGGCTGAAGTGAAATGACGACGAAGGATTGCCTCAACTGATTGATAGGCAAAAAATCCAATACCGATCAAGGGCCAAATTTCCCCTTCAAGTGAAGGAATACCAAAATTCCCCTGTAATAATACTAAAGCTGCCAATACTAGCAACACAATACCAAATGCTTTCTTTTTCATGTTCTTACCTCATGTTTCTTAGATTTTCTTTTAGGAGGGATTGATAGTGCCGTGACACGTGAACCTCTTTGTGGGTTTGATAAAAGGAAATAGTGCCTGTCCCTGAGAAGGACTTGTCCACCGAGTAGACCTGCCGAAGATTGGCTATGGTCGACTTGGATACCCGACTGAAATAGCGGGGCAGGATGGACTCTAACTCATAAAGCTTGAGTCTCACCTCGTAGGCTTCTTTCTGGGTGTGGGCGTAAATCTTGCTCCCTTCTGTTTCAAAGAAGAGGATTTCTGCCAAGTCTAAGTAGTACTCACCCGTCCCCTTATAAAAAATCAACCTAGGAGCCTTGGTTTCTTGCAAGAGTCGTTGCAAGTCAGCTATTTCATCTGTCAGGGCTGCAGCCTTGATGACAATCTCTGTCTCAGTTAATTCACTATCAATCTCGATTCGTAACTTCATCCTATCTCCTTTCTGCATCTACTATACCAAAGGCCAGAAGACTTTACAAGGGCAAAAAAGCAAGTGGTCACTTTTGACCCGTAAGTGGTTACGAGGCCAAGCCCACTTGCTTTGCTTCTTACACAATAAAGAAAAGAATTCCCAAGAGGAGACCACAGACGTAGCCAACTAAAACATCCTTGGGATAATGAACGCCTCCTAAGACCCGCACAAGACCAAGAAGAGCTGATAAAACTAATAAAATCATCCCCACAGGAAGATTTGCATGCAAGCAAGCCATGGAAATGATGGTTGCCGAAAAGACGTGGCGACTAGGCATTGAATTACCAGAGCTGTCCTTGTCTAGTAGCGGAATAATTTCCCAAGTTTCATAAGGTCGTGGTTGATTAATCCACTTACGAACTAGCGTCAATAGGACAAAGCCTAAAGCTGGAACTAAAATATAGGTAGAAAGGTCTTGTCCCAAGCCCTTGCTTATAAGGACTGTTCCCAATAAGCTCAAGTAGGCCAAGGGCATCAGAACTGTCATCATTCGATTAAAGACTCGCATCAATTGCAATAATTGTGGATGTCGAAGAAGACTTGATTTCCTCTTCTCGTACCACTCTTGATAGTTTTTCATCTGTTTTCTCGTTGTTTCTAGATTTTACACAAGAAGCCTGACAGAACGAGTCCGCTAGCATCTCCTACTCTAGTATAGTGCAGAAAAAGAAGGCCGTCAAGCCTTCTTTGTTTTTATTCTTCTGCTTGGTCTTCAGTAAATTGACTATTGTAGAGATCTGCATAGAAACCACCTTGAACCATCAGTTCCTCATGATTTCCTTGTTCGATGATATTTCCATCTTTCATGACTAGGATCAAGTCAGCATTGCGGATCATTGACAATGACTGCCACCACTACTGCCCAAATCCAGTATTCTAACTTGCCAAGGATTTTCCCAATGGCCCAAATAGCCATGATAGGACCACGAGTGACCACTTGGAGTCCCATGGTAAAGAGCATCTGAACCTGCGTGATATCATTAGTCGTCCGAGTCAAACGTTTAAAGACCAACATCGGTTTATCCATTCTTTCTCCCTTCTAAGTAAAAATAGTTCTCATAAGAACATTTAAGTTTCAATGAGAACTATCTAAGTAGAAATTGACATCAGCTCTTATTTTATCTATAATAAACACTATCTCACACCTATAAGAATACACCCTGATTAGAAATGAGAAAATCACAAATGAAACATAAAGAAGAGAAAATTTTAGGAATCTTTGCCATCATCTTTGGAACCCTAGCCCTTCTTGGTTCCTGGCTACCAATCATTAGCATTCTAGCCTTTTTCTTGCCATTATTGCTATCACCCTAGGCATTTTTGGTATCGGTCTTAATCTCAAAAATCGTAAAACATTGGCTATCATCGGAACAAGCCTAGGTATTCTATCCATTTTTCTTGTCTTAATGACGCAAATATTACCTTCTGGTGTCTTTACTGACTTGGCTAAAAACTTTCGACACCCATACAGAAGTCTGACCTCTTTAACTGAGGATGAGGAATTTGGAAAATTACCAGATTATAGACCAGACGAAGATCATGATGAAGAGGATATCGAAGATACTGATACCTTCTCTTGGACCCAGGAACAGTTTGATGCTTTGATAGAGGGAGACACTGCAAACAGAGGAAAAGGCGGCTCCAACTACAAAGATATCATCAGCAAGCATGGACTACCAGATTCTGAAATTGAGTCAACCTCAGGTGACTACGACATCAAGAGAATCACCTATCTATCCCTCGGTTCAAACACCAAGACAGTCGTACTCACTTTCGCAAAGCAGGAAAACGGCCAGTTTCTTCTCATCCGTAAATTTGCCCTAGGCTTGGATAGAAAAGAGCAAACTGATGATGGAGTGAAAGTTTAACATAACAAAAAAGCGAACAGCTATTAAGCCTGTTCGCTTTTCTATTAGAATCCATCTACGTTTGTGTAGATTTTTTGGACATCTTCGTCGTCTTCAAGGACTCCGTAGAGTTTTTCAAATGTTTCTAAATCTTCACCTGACAACTCAACTTCTGATTGAGGAATCATCTCAAGTTCTGTTACTTGGAATTCTTCGATACCAGACTCACGCAAAGCCACAATAGCTTTGTGAAGGTCAGTTGGAGCTGTGTAAACAGTGATTGTTCCTTCTTCTGCTTCTACATCGTCTACATCAACATCTGCTTCAAGCAAGAGTTCAAAGATTGAATCCGCATCGTCACCTGAAAATACGATGACACCCTTGTTATCAAAGAGATAAGATACAGAACCTGAAGCTCCCATGTTTCCGCCGTTTTTACCAAAGGCAGCACGGACATTGGCAGCTGTACGGTTAACGTTTGAAGTCAAGGTATCCACGATGAGCATTGAACCATTTGGCCCAAACCCTTCGTAACGCCCTTCTGTAAAGGTTTCGTCTGTATTCCCTTTTGCTTTATCGATTGCCTTATCAATAACGTGTTTTGGCACTTGCGCTTGTTTAGCACGGTCGATAACGAATTTCAAAGCTGAGTTTGATTCTGGATCTGGATCACCTTTTTTAGCTGCTACATAGATTTCTACACCAAATTTTGCATATACTTTAGAGTTAGCTCCATCTTTAGCCGTTTTCTTGGCTACGATATTGGCCCATTTACGTCCCATTAGGAATCTCCTTTTTTCACATTTTAATCTTTCTTATTATAACACAAGTCTAGTCGATTTTCACTAGAGGAAATGGAATTTTCTTTTTTAAATGAAGCTAGGATTGTCCGCCGACAGCCAAGATTTTTCTTGCCTTCTTTTTATCCAAGGGTGCTGAGAGAGTGAGATATAAAGCTGTACAGTCATAACAAGCCAAAGTAGCGGTTCACATAGAATCACACCTGTATAACCTGCCCATGGAATAATCCAAGCGACGAAAACAATTTTCCCGATAAATTCGATAAAACTAGATATGAGGGGTAAGAGTTTTTGACCGAGTCCCTGCAAACTATTTCTATAAATCAATAAAAGACTCAAAAACGGATAGAAAACAGAACTAATACGTAGGTACAAGGTTCCATTTTCAATCAAGTAACCATCTGTTGAACTCGCTAAGAAAGAAACTAGGCTAGGACTTGCAAAAAATAGGAACACACAAGCAAAGGTTGCCCAAGCCATACTCAAATAGCTCCCTAAACGAAGACCTTGGACGATACGATCTGGACGTTTTGCCCCAAAGTTTTGAGAGATAAAAGTTGTCATAGAAGCTGAAATTGCCGTCATTGGCAATAGGGCAAAGGCCATGATTCTACGTGCTGCCGTTTGGGCACTGATAATAACTGCTCCAAAGCCATTAACAGAGGATTGCAAGATGACACTTCCGACAGAGACGATTGACCCCATCAGCCCCATGGCTAGCCCCTGCTCCAAGAGATCGACATAGAGATCCTTATTCCATTTGAAGTGCTTCAAGCTTGGAAGAAGCTCTGGAACACTCTTTCGGATATAGAAATAACAGAGAATAGCGGACAAACCTTGCGAGATGATAGTTGCAAGACCTGCAGACTGAACCCCCAATTGCAGTTGTGTAATAAAATACAAATCTAAAATGACGTTAACAATGGCTGAAAAGATAAGAAAGGCAAGCGCCGCAAGGCTGTCACCAATTGATCGTAGCAATCCTGCAAAGAGATTGTAAGCAAAGCTAACTCCCACACAGCTGACAATCATAGAGATGTATTCATAAGATTGGGGGAGAATTTCTGCAGGTGTTTCGAGATATTGTAAGAGCGGATAAAGACCGAAGAATCCCATCAGCATCACAAGACCACTCAGGATTGCACCTAAAATCCAAGTCGCTGCGACAGCCTCTTTAATCTTTGTAAAATTACGAGCACCATAAAGCCGAGCAATAACGACTCCCATCCCATTTCCGACTCCGAGGGCAAATCCAATAATCAAATCAAAAATAGCTGTCGTAGCTCCGACTGCCGCCAAGGAATTTTGTCCTAAAAAACGCCCAACAATCAAAATATCAGCTGTATTGTATAGTTGCTGAAAGATATTGGACAGTAAAATCGGTAATGCAAAACTAATCAGTGAAGGAAGAATGGGACCATGAATCAAGTCCACCGTTGATTTCTTATTCATAAGGCTATTATATCAGCTTTCAAGTTGAGGAACAAGGGAGTTTCCTTGAGAAAACGTTGCCTATATGTAAACAATCTGGTATAATCGTGACAAAAAAGGAGGGTATGTATGAGCTTAACAAGTCAGTTAATTACAGATGTATTCCCAGACCTTGAAAAAGTGGAACAATTAAACAAGGAGGCCTTCCCTGAAGAAGAACGCGTCTCTTTGGAGGAATTTTTAAGTTACCAGGATAGAGATGACGCCCACTTTTTCGCCTTTTATAACGAAGAAGAATTTGTCGGCTTCGCTTTTGCCATTTCTAATCAAAAAGCTTTCTACATTAGCTTCTTTGCCATTATGCCCCATCTCCGCAGTCATGGATACGGGAGAGAAATCATTGAAAAACTCATTGATTTTTACCAGCGTACTATGATTCTTGAAGTGGAGCGATTAGACGAAGACTGTGACAATCTCGAACAAAGAAAATCCCGCATGGACTTTTACTTACAAAATGGCTTTAAAACTGCCAACGCATTCTTGGAATACGAGGGAATGAGTTTCGAAATTCTCTATCGTGGCAACTACTTTGATGAAGAGGCCTATCGGAACATCTTTCAAAAATTGCAAGAAGAGAACTACTTCGACTTTCGTATCGAATACCGACGCTTTAGTGACCACTAGTCATCATGAAACAAAAAGTAGCAGTTTTACTGCTACTTTTCTTTTTATTCTTCGATTTCGATTTCAAGAGCGTCGCCCAAATCAAGTGTGACTTCTTGGTTAGAATCTGCATCAGCTGCTGCACTTGCTTTAGAACCTTCTTCCTCTTCAATTAAACCATATTGAACACGAACTTGGTGGTCAATTTCATCAGATTTCTGGGTGATCTGCTAAGTATTTCTTAGCATTCTCAGAACCTTGTCCAATTTTTTCACCCTTGTATGAGTACCAAGCACCTGCTTTTTGGATAATATCCAAATCACTAGCAATCTTCAAGAGTTCACCAGTTCTAGAAATCCCTTCACCATACATGATTTCAACAAGAGCTTCTTTGAACGGTGGAGCCACCTTGTTTTTTACAACTTTAATCTTAGTTTCTTTACCAACGTTCGTATCTTTTTGATCACCAGTTCCCTTGATTTGTGTACTTCCACGCACATCCAAACGGACTGAAGCATAGAATTTAAGGGCGCGTCCACCAGGAGTTGTTTCTGGATTTCCAAACATAACCCCTACTTTTTCACGCAACTGGTTGATGAAGATAGCAATTGTCTTTGTCTTGTTGATAGAAGCACCGAGTTTACGCATAGCTTGGCTCATCATACGAGCTTGAAGACCAACGTGGCTGTCTCCAATATCTCCATCGATTTCCGCACGAGGTACAAGAGCGGCAACTGAGTCAATAACCACAAGGTCAACCGCACCTGAGTCAATCAATTTCCCTGCAATTTCAAGACCTTGCTCACCTGAGTCTGGTTGTGACAAGAGCAATTCGTCAATGTTAACCCCAAGAGCTGCTGCATAGGCTGGGTCAAGAGCGTGTTCCGCATCGATAAAGGCTGCAATTCCACCTTCTTTTTGTGCTTGCGCTACAGCGTGAAGGGCAACTGTTGTCTTACCTGATGATTCTGGACCGTAGATTTCGATGATACGCCCCTTTGGATAACCACCTGAACCGAGTGCAATATCAAGTGCCAAAGAGCCTGAACTCATCACTTGCACTTTTTGCTCTGCACGCTCACCCAAGCGCATGATTGAGCCCTTACCAAAATCTTTTTCAATCAATTTAAGAGCATCATTCAAAGCTTTCACGATCAGCTCCAAATTTTTTGCCAATTTCATCTAATTTTTTTGTTGGTTTTTTCGCCATTTTGTTCTCCTATATTTTTTAATTCTTAGAACCTTCTTCTATTATATCAAAAGTCAGTTACTTAATAAAGCTTTGCGAACTAAGTTAAAAGCATGCATGACTGCAATTTTACGAACATCTGCTCGACTTCTTCCAGCTATATTGACCTGAACAACTTCTGTGCCGGATGCTTGAGACAAACCGATAAAAACTGTACCTGCTGGATGGCCTTCTAAACTATCCGGGCCAGCCACTCCTGTCAAGCTAACTCCAAAGTCTGATTGAGTTTTAAGCCGTGCCTGATCTGCCATTTTTTCCGCCGTAAAGGCTGAAACAACTCCATGTTTTTCCAACTCTACTTGTGGAATATCTAACATCTTAGCCTTTTCTTCTAGACTATAAGTGACAAAACCACCTTTAAAGATAGCTGACACTCCCGAAAAGTCTGCCAAAGTTGCTTGAAAAAGCCCTGCTGTCAAACTTTCCGCAGCCGTTATGGTTTTATGCTGCTTTTTCAACTCCTCAACAACTACACTAGCTAGACTCGTTTCCTCACCATAGCCATAGCAGATATCCTTTAAAGCAACACCTTCAAAAGTCTGGCGTGCAAGAATTTGAACCTCAAGACAATCCAAAGATTTTCTAGCCTCGCCCTCACTGCGAGCCTTGGTAGACAAACGCAGAGTCACTTCTCCCGTTTTTGCATAAGGTGCCAAGGTTGGATCTGTCTGCTCTTCAATCAAATCCGACAGAATCGTTACTAACTGACTCTCGCCAATGCCAAAGAAACGCAGCACACGTGAGTACAACTTAGCTCCAGTTGTCAATCTTGGCAACAGTTCATTTAAAACCATGGGTTTTAGTTCGCTTGGTGGCCCTGGTAGGACGACATAGGTCACGCCAGCCACCTCAATCATGCCTCCAACTGCTAGTCCTGTTTCATTAGGTAGCGGGATTGAACCCTCAACGATTTGAGCTTGGCGTTCATTATTTGGAGTTCGGGCATAGTCCGGTCGATGAGCAAAAAGTCATCTAGTTTAGCCTGCGCTTGAGCATCAAAAGTTAAATCACGCCCTAGAAAATGGGCCAAGGTTTGTTTGGTCAAATCATCCTCTGTCGGTCCCAATCCTCCTGTTAGGATAACCAGATTGCTACGATTCTTAGCAATCTCCAACAAAGATAAGAGACGACCCTCATTATCTCCTACAGCCGTTTGGAAGTAGACATCAACACCGATTTCAGCCAACTTTTCAGATAAAAACTGTGCATTGGTATTGACAATTTGACCTGTTAGAATCTCTGTTCCAACAGCTATGATTTCCGCTTTCATTTTTTCCTCCTACCTATCTATTCGGATTTCTTTGAAAAAATCGCAGGAAAATTCCTACGATTTCAGTTTTCATGTCTTATTGTTCTTGTTGGCCTTGTTGTTCCTGATCTGCAACAGAACCTGTTATTTGTGGCAGACGACCATAAATATTTTCATACAGGACTACATTTGTCTCCAATTCGGTAACTTCTGGTTTGCCCAATGAACGACGTAAAAGATTTTGCATCTCTAACATATGCTCAGATGTCACGATTTGGTAAGATGTCTCATCAATCATTGCATCCTCTCCACGCAATTGCTGAGACTCAATATTCTTAAAGGAATCTTGGTAGCCCATCAACTGGGGAATCGTTGTTGTCGTAATCTCTATATTTGTCTGCATGTTATCGCTAAGAGCCTTCAAAATTTCTTGGTAGTGGCTGACACTATTCAAACTAAGAATTTTTTCAACAATCTTTTGGATAACTTCGCGCTGACGTTTCTGACGACCGTAGTCTCCCTCTGGATCCTGATAGCGCATGCGTGAATATACTAAAGCCTCATCACCATTTAGGGTTTGTTCCCCAACACCGATAGAAATCGTGTTAAATGGTTCCTGGTCTTGGATAGAGATTGGGAAACCTAGAGTGTTGTTTACTGTGATACCTCCGACAGCATCAACCATTCTTTGAAGACCGTGCATATTGACCATCACATAGCGGTCGATGTGGATATTCATCATTTTTTGAATGGTCGAAATGGCAAGCTCTGCCCCACCATCAGCATAGGCAGCGTTGAGTTTAGCTTCTCTAACACTACCATCTGTTTGTTGGATTTGTGTCAGAATATCACGTTCCAAACTCATCATAACGACTTTCTTGGTTTAGGATTCACTGTTACCAAGATCATTGAATCACTATTTCCTGCCCATGGGTCTGTACGTTCAACATTCCCCGTATCTACCCCCATAAGAAGGATTGTCAATGGTTCAGTTGCCTCGATAACCTTGGTTTCTTCTCCGATTTGTTTATAAGTTTTGGCTAAAGTCTGTGTACTTTGTTGGTAGATAGTATAGGCATAAGCTCCCACACCAAGCACTGTCACAAGAACAAAGCCTAAAAACATTCCGATTATTTTTTTTACCATATATTTATTCGTCTATCAGTCGACCCATCAGGTAAACATCAAGAAACTCTCCTCCTTCTATACAAGCGCCGCGTTCCTGTTGGCCTTCAATGATGAAGCCAAGCTTTTTATATAGATGAACAGCTGCCAGATTTCGTTTTTGAACTGTCAATTGTAAGCGTCGAATACTTCCACTCGATTGGGCCCACTCAATAGCTTCTTCCATCAAGATACTACCGAGACCATTTCCCCAATAGGCTTTTTTAATACCCAAAAAGATATCCCCAATATGCCGAACTCGCGGACGTTGATCAGCCGTTATATTGATCACTCCTGCCAATTCTTCATTCAAATAAGCTAGTAAAGTAATCTGATTATCCGACTGGGCCTGCTTGTTAATAAAACGCTGCATCTCAGATTCACTTATTGCAATTCCATTTTCATCCAGACTGGTAAAACTAGATTCATGACCAATCTGATCCAAAAGTGCAATAAGTTCTGTAGCATCTTCAACTTCTGCTTCACGAATTAATAAATCATATTCCATCTGTCAACCTCTGCAAGAGTTCTGCTGCTCGTTGACCGTGGGCATGAAAGACAATTTCGCGCCCCTCACCATCTTTAAGAACTTCTAATTCCAGATAGTCTGATGGGAGAGCCTCGCCTAATAGGTGTCCCCACTCAATAACCGTCACACCTGAACCAAAAAGAAATTCATCAAGGTCGATTGAATCAGCATCTCCTTCGATGCGGTAAACATCCAAGTGATATAAGGGTAGGCGTCCTTCATATTCTCGAACAATGGTATAAGTAGGACTTTTGATCATTTGATGAATCCCTAGTCCTTTAGCTAGACCTTTTTGTTAATGTGGTTTTTTTCCAGCACCTAATTCACCAGTTAAAAATCAATACATCATTTTTTTCAAGTAGACCACCCAACTCTTGTCCAAGAGCGATTAGTTCATCTTCATTTTTTGTGTGCATGTTATTATTATACCAAAAAGTTTTCTTTTGCGACATTTCTAGTAATAAAAAAAGAGGAGTTTCCTCCTTCTTTTTTAAAGTTTTTGTCTTTAGTTTAGAGCCATGCTAATGTAGTTCAAGATGAACAGGGCGTCTAAAATCCAAATCATCACATGCACTTCCTTAACTTGACCTTTAACAATCTTCGCTAAAGTGTAAGTTAGGAAACCAACGGCAATCCCTTGTGTAATGGAGTAACTGAATCCCATAAAGATAGATGTGAAGAAGGCTGGAATAGCTTCTGACATATCATCCCAAGGAATGTTTTTCAAGTTAGAGAGCATCATAATTCCGACGATAATCAAAATTGGTGCTGTCGCAGCTGAAGGAACAATGGCAAGAAGTGGGCTAAAGAAGCTTGATAGAGCAAAACAGATAGCAACAACTAAGGCTGTCAATCCAGTACGTCCACCAGCACCGATCCCTGCTGCTGACTCAATATAAGTTGTAACGTTTGAAGTACCTGCAATGGCACCAACTGATGTCGCCACCAAGTCAGAATATAGAGCCTTATCCAATTTAGCTGATTCATTGTTCTCACCACTTGATGCGATGATACCAACTTTTTCACCTGTACCGATAAGAGTACCAATTGTATCAAAAATATCAGTCAATGAGAAGGCAAGAATGGCCATCAAGGTTTCAGGTAAACGTGAAGTATTTGAAATCAGAGAACCCAAGCCTTCTGAACCAAGGGCTGCACCAAATAAAGTTCCTAGGTCATTAACTGCTGCTGAAAGATTGTTGCTAGCAAAATCGATTCCTGACAAATTAACAAGACCAACCGCAATCGCAAGGACTGTAGTTGTCAAAATAGAAAGAATGATCCCACCTTTAATACCTTTGACAACAAAGAAGATTGTAATGGCAAGACCTGCAATAGCTACCAATACTGCTGGAGTATTGAAATCTACCAATCCTGGAACAGCTGCTGCATTTGCAGTAATCGCTGCTTGAGCCTTATCTGCTCCTTCACCTGCTACAGTATATGTCCCTGGGTCAATTGAGAATTTCAAGAGACCAGCATTCTTAATACCAACATAGGCAAGGAAAACACCAATACCAGCTGAAATCGCTGAACGAAGAGTTGCAGGAATAGACTCAATGATCATTTTACGAACATTGGTTAATGTGATAATCAGTGAAATAATCCCACAGATGAAAACCATACCAAGAGCTTCTTTCCAAGTATAGCCCATTCCGAATACAACCGTAAATGTAAAGAAAGCATTAAGTCCCATACCTGGAGCTTGTGCGTATGGCAAGTTAGCATAGAAAGCCATCATCAAAGTTCCTACTACAGAACCGATGATTGTTGCCAAGAATACACCCTGAACAGGCATTCCTGTTTGCGAAAGCATTTGAGGGTTTACAAAGAGAATATAACTCATTGCAAAGAAAGTTGTTAAACCAGCAAGCACCTCTGTACGGACATCTGTCCCGTGCTCTTTTAGTTTAAATAATTTGTCCATTTTTAATCTCCTTTGTCATTTTACGAACAATATGACTATTATATCATCAATCATTCATATTTTCAAGCTGTTTTTCCTATTTTTAAAAATTCTTAAAGGATATGATTCTTCTTATTTTTGCTTATAGTCAGCTTTTCTTTCAGCTTTTTGATATAATAGGAAACATCTTATCTGAAACTAAATTCGGGAGGATTTTATGACTAAAAAAATGATTGCCGTGGACTTAGACGGTACCTTACTTAATGGAGAAAGCAAACTCTCTGACTTTACAAAAGAAACCATTAAAAAAGTTTCTAAGAAAGGCCACCATGTGGTTATCGCAACTGGTCGCCCATATCGTATGGCCAAAGATTTTTATGACCAACTTGAACTTGAGACTCCTATGATTAACTTCAACGGTTCGCTCACTCACCTACCTGGTAGAGCTTGGCAACATGAAAAATGCCTTACTGTGGACAAAAAATATCTCTTGGATATCGTAAAACGAAAAGAGGAGATTGAAGCAGACTTTATCGCAGGTGAATACCGTAAAAAGTTTTACATTACATCCCCAGACAAGGAAATTGCCGATCCTAAATTGTTTGGTGTTGAAACTTTCGCCCTGAAAATCAATTTAAGTCTGACTTAGTGACTAAGGGGCCTAACTGTATTTTATTACAAACTAGGGCAGACGATAAATATGCACTAGCAGAAGAGATGACTAGCTTTTACAAGCATCAGCTTAATATCAATACTTGGGGCGGTCCCTTGAACATTCTTGAATGTACTACAAAAGGGGTTCACAAGGCCTTTGCCCTTGAATACCTCCTCAATGTCACGAATATAGACAGACAGAACCTGATTGCCTTTGGTGACGAACACAATGACCAAGAAATGCTCTCCTTTGCAGGTAGAGGATATGCCATGAAAAATGCTAATCCCGCTCTACTTTCTTTCGCAGACGAGCAATTACCACTAACCAACGAAGAAGACGGAGTCGCTCACTTTTTACAAGAGCAGTTCCTTTAATAAAAACTATCCCTCCATACTTTTTTGGTAGAAAATAGCTACCTTAATCGTATGGATTTTTTATGCCAAAAATCGATTAAAGAAAAAAGGACCCGAATCCGTGTTAACGAGATTCAAATCCTTACAAAAGATGTCTATTTTTTTAGAACGATACGATCAGAAATTTCGCGATCCATATCATCAATGATCATTTGATTGCCATCAGCTACATAAACCTTGATATCATCTCCAATAAAGACTCTCTGGTTTTCTGGTTCGAAGGTGACCTTTTTAATTTCCTGATCGCCATCAGGTTCTACTTCTGTCCATGTTCCAGTATTACCAGTAACTACGAGAAGTAATGCTATCTCCCTCATCTTGCCCTTTATAGGTTCCATCAATGTTGCTTACTGAGCTAGCAGTCGAACTAGAAATAGTCGTTTCAGCTTGCTGACCAGTTGTTACCTCCGTACTGGTGCTTGCTTGAGTTAAAGGAGCTGCCTGCTCTTTTGGCGAACATGCAACTAAGAGACTAAGACTTGCCAAAGAAGCAAGAGAAAGTGTGAATTTTTTTAGTGACATCATGTCTCCTTTCTTTTAGTGGCTTAAAATCAGAATAACCCTGCTGAGCCACCACACCCCTACTATAACAAATAAAGACAGGAGGGTCAATCAAATGAATCTAGGCCATGAAACAAGCTCGAACCTCAGATATAAAATAGAGAGATCCTGTCACAAATAGCAAGTCTTGCTCCCCTGCAGAACTCTCAAAATTATCTATAAAATCTCGATATGAAGCAATGCTTGTATAATCTCCAAAGTCTTGCTCTTCCAAGGAACCCTGATAGTCAAAACTCGTAACATAGAGAGCTACACCAGGTAAATGCTCTGTTAAATAAGTAAGCATTCCACTATAATCTTTCCGCTTTAGGGCACCAAATAAGATTTGAGGCTGATACCCTTGCTGGATTTTTTCTTGGATAAACTCAACCAAACGCTCTAGAGCTGGTAAATTGTGAGCCCCATCTAGATAAATGTGCTCAGTGATAGCTTCTAGTCTTCCTGCCCATCTGGTAGCTCGCAAGGCAGTACGTACTGCTTCTTGGTCTACTTTCTCGTCTCTTTGTGCCATAAATAGTAGAAAAGCCTGCAAGGCAAGAGCTGCATTTTCCTCCTGATAGACTCCCTCCAGTCCCAATATTAGGTGGTTAAAGTCAGCTAGAGAAGAAGAAAAGTTTCCATTTAGGAAAGAAAAATCTTTATTAGCTTGGTAGAGACTTACACCCAAATTAGTAGCAGTTTTTTGACAAACGAGTTGGGCTTCCGGTGCTAAATTTGCAATCACAGCTGATTTCCCAGGCTTAAAAATTCCTGCTTTCTGCTCTGCAATTGCTGTTAAACTATCGCCCAAGGTCTCCTGGTGATCGAGGCCGATTGATGTGATGATTGCAATTTCTCCTGTCACCACATTAGTGGTATCAAGAAGTCCACCTATCCCAACTTCCAGTAGGACCAAATCTACTTTTTGCTCTTTAAAATAAAGCAAAGCAATCAAGGTCAGCAACTCAAAAAAAGATAGCTGATCGTGGGTTTCTAAAAGTCTTTGCTCCATTGCTTTAACTTGATCTGCTAAACGAATAAAATCTTCGTCCGATATAGGCTCACCATTAATACAGATACGATCATGGATACTGACAATGTGGGGCGAAGTAAAGGTACCAACCGTTTTCCCATGGGCAACAAAAAGCTCCCTCATAAAAGCAATAGTTGACCCCTTGCCATTTGTCCCTGTCACATGGATAATTGGATAGGTTTGCTCAGGATTCCCCAGCAAATCTACCGCTCTTTGCATCCGTCCTAAACCTGATCTGAAATTCAAGCCAATCCGACTATGAAGCCATTTTTCAACTTCAAACATGCTTATCTCCTTAATAAAAAAGCGAAGATTCTCTTCGCTTTTTACTGATTTTGCTAGATACTAGCTAAACTTTATTTTTAGTGGGGGCTAAAAACATCCCCCGAACTTACTGACGGTTTTTATTTTTAGCGTCAGGCTAAAAACGTCCAGTGGTCTTACCAGTTCTCTCTTATTTCAAGGAACTGGGCTGATACAGTCTACCAGACTACCTGCGTTTCTATTTTCTAGCGCAGGGCTAAAAACATCCCCCGGATGTTCCAACTCTTTCTAGTTTCTAGGAGTTGGGCTAAAAACATCCCCCGGATGTTTTTACTCCTCCATAAAGCTGTTGAAGACTTCTTCAATCATGTTCCATTCATCTTCTGAATCTTCAGGGATTGGTTGTAATTCGCCTTCTGTCCCATCTTCATTTTCAGTGAATGAGTAAGCTTGGATTTCCACTTGTCCATCTTCGTCTTCCTCTGCATTAACTGGTACAAGAAGAACATAGTTTTTACCAAATTCTTCTTTCCGTCAATAGTCAAAAGGATTTCAAATAAAGTTTCGTTTCCTTGCTCATCTACAAGTGTAATAAGTTCACGTTCTTCGTGATCGTGGTTGTGATCGTGTGACATAGTTTCTCCTCTGTCTTAAAATTTTCTATCTAAATAATTTTGCAAAATCAACTGAGCCGCTAATTTATCAATAACCTTTTTTCGCTTATTGCGACTAATGTCAGCTTGCTCAATCAACATGCGCTCAGCAGCAACCGTGGTTAGGCGCTCATCCTGGTACTCCACTGGCAAACCAAAGAGTTCTTCCAGTTTTGCTCCATACGCTTGACTCGCTTCCACCCGAGGTCCACTGGTATTGTTCATATTTTTAGGTAAACCAACAACAAAGCGCTCCACCTTATAGGTGTCAACCAATTCCTTGAGTCGTTCAAAGCCGAACTCTCCTTGATCTTCATTGATTTGGATGATTTCAAGCCCTTGTGCTGTAAACCCTAACGGATCGCTAATCGCTACTCCTACTGTTTTGGAACCAACGTCCAACCCCATAATTCTCATTGGTTATAGATCGACTCCTTGTCCCTTAAGGTAGTAGCGGACCAATTCTTCAACAATCTCATCGCGTTCATATTTACGGATTTGATTTCTTGCGTTATTGTAACGAGGAACGTAGGCTGGGTCTCCACTGAGAACATAGCCCACAATTTGGTTAATAGGGTTATACCCCTTCTCATTCAATGAAGCATAGACTTCTGTCAATGTTTCACTAATTTCTTTTTTATTGGAATCATCCAATTTAAAACGTACGGTTTCTTCAGTAAATCCCATTCTAACACCCTCTTTCCTTAGAATAGTACTATTATAGCACATTCACAGCCATTCTACAAATGACACAGCCTGATTTTGCTGATTTTCTATGACTTCCTTACTGGACAGTCGCGCCACTTGCAACTCGATTTTCAATATATTCTTCTGGTTCGTTTTTTAGTAGATTTTCTAATCCCACATTTTTTAAATATTCGCTTTCGCTTGCCTTTTTAACGTCTAGAACTTGAAAATCATAACTTGTTTTTGTTTCAATCTCGGTTTCACTTAAAAGATTGGTTTCAATGTTAAATCCAGGAATTTTACGTGCTTCTTGGACCGATTCATCCTTGTCTTCTCCTTCTTTCAAGGCCTTTTTTGCTTCCTCTAATCCATGCTCTGCAATAAAGTTCTTGAGGTCTTCTGAAACTTGTCGTTTTTGCTGAATCGTTAAGGTCAAAAACTGTTTGCCCTTATAGGTAATGGTCTGGGTTTGTTGAACCCCATTTTCGTCAGCAGGTAGAACAAGCGTCTTTGTTACAACTGTATTGTTATTGGCATTTTCTAGAACAGGCAAAGTTGATTGAAGAGCTTCTGTCGTTGTATCTTTAGAAGGTTCCGCTGACTCTTTTTTCTGTCCACAGCCAGCTAGCAAAAATAGGAGCGCAACTGTGCCAATAACTATCTTCTTCATATTTATTTTTCCTTATTTATCTATCAAATAAGGCTAGGAGTCACTCCCAGCCTTGATGTTTTATAGTGCTGCACGTAAACGTGCTTCTGCATTTTCTACATTGCGGACAGAGCGTGGCAAGAAGGCACGAATGTCGTCTTCTTTATAGCCAACTTGCAAACGTTTCTCGTCAACAAGAATCGGACTTTTTAGGATACGTGGTGTCTCCATGATTAAGGTGAGCACCTCATTGACACTCAAATCTTCGATGTCAACACCTAGGGCTTTAGCATAGCGATTTTTCGATGATACGATGCTAGCAATTCCATTATCAGTCTTGGTTAAAATATCAAGTAGTTCTTCTCGCGAAATTCCTTCTTTTCCAAGGTTTTGTTCTTTATAACTTAACTGGTGGGCATTGAGCCAGGTTTTAGCTTTTTTACAGCTAGTACAACTTGAGACTGTATAAATTTTGATCATGTACCTACCCCTTTCGCTACATGTTACTATCAGTTTAAACTATTATACCATAAAAAACATCGGACTTGCGACCTATTTTAAAAAAATTTTAACTTTTTTGGCAATTTTTGAACTTTTTTCTTGACAAAAGACGAACTATAACCATTCTTTATACTTCTTAATGTAAAATTTCTTAATAACGGTGACGCTAAACATGTACAAGAAAATAATACCGACCAAAAACAAGAAGTATGGCAGTCCCAACGGAGCTAAACGAAGAATATTTACTAGCGGTCCATAAGGCAGACTAGTTACGAAAATTGCGGCAACCAAGGTTGTCAAGATTACAAGCCAAGCTGGTCTGCTTTGTACAAAAGGAACTTTTGCCGTACGAAGCATATGGATAACCATGGTTTGAGACCACATAGATTCGATGAACCATCCTGTTTGGAACAAGATAATAAACTGAAGGGCAGATTCTGACCCATGAACATAATGATAGCCTGTCATCAAAGGAACAATAATAAAGTAGAGGAAAATAAAGGTCAAAATGTCAAAGATAGATGAGATTGGACCCATCCAAACCATAAATCGCGTGATGGATTTTGCTTCCCATGTATGGGGTTGTTTTAGGAAGTCTTGATCCACATTATCAAATGGCAGTGCCACACAAGATAAATCGTAAACTAGGTTTAGGACAATGAGATGAACAGGAGCCATTGGTAAATGGCAAGAAGATACTTGCAACCAACAGAGAGAAGATATTCCCAAAGTTTGAACTAACTGTCATCTTAATATATTTGGTCATGTTGGCGTAGACCTTCCGGCCTTCAACGATACCTGTTTCAAGAACCATGAGATCCTTGTCCAGCAAAATAACATCAGCTGTTTCCTTTGCGATATCTACTGCTGTATCAACGGAAATTCCAACATCTGCCACCTTCATAGATGGGGCATCATTAATACCGTCACCCATATAACCAACGGCATGACCATTTTTCTTCAATTGTAGAATAATTCGAGCTTTTTGGTCAGGAGACAATTTGGCAAAGACTGTTACACTTTCAACCGCTTCTGCCAATTCTTGGTCTGTCATTTGGTCGATATCAGCTCCCAAAAGCATCCGCTCAACATCCAAACCAACCTTTTCACAGATGGCTTGGGTTACTTTTTCATTATCCCCAGTTAAAATCTTTGTTCTGACACCATGCTCAAGCAAAGCTTGGATAGCGGGTGCTGCAGATGGTTTTGGTGGATCCAAAAAGGCAAGGTAACCTGTAAGGATCATGTCACTTTCATCAGTCACAGCATAGGCATAATCTTCACGTAGACCTGACTTGTAACCAACACCTAATACACGTAAACCTTGACGGTTTAATTGACCAACTTCTGCCAGTACTTCTTGGCGAATACCTTCCGTAATAGGGATTATTTCTCCACGATATTCCACATGTGTCGAAATGGTCAACATTTCTTCTAAAGCGCCTTTGGTAACCATACTAACGACATTGCTATCATCTTTGACGATAACACTCATGCGCCTACGTTCAAAATCAAATGGTAGTTCGTCGATTTTTTGGAAGCTGGTGTCTAGATTTTGTAGGATAACATGTTCCTTGGCTTCTTTTTCAGTTCTACTGATGATGGCACGGTCCATCAAGTTTTTCAAACCTGTTTGAAAATGTGAATTTAGATAAGCCCTTCTTAAGACCGCCATATCCAAATCACCATGGATATCCAAGGGATATTCTAAGACAATCTCATCTTGCGTTAGAGTTCCAGTTTTATCCGTACAAAGGATATCGATTGCTCCTAAGTCTTGGATAGCATTGAGTTTTTTGATGACTACCTTTTCCTTGGCCATGATAATGGAACCTTTTGCTAAGCTGGCTGTAATAATCATCGGAAGCATTTCTGGTGTAAGACCGACACCGACGCTCAAGGCAAATACTCCAGCCTCTAGCCAGTCTCCATCGGTCAATCCATTTGCGAAAAACACGATTGGAACCATGACAAGCATCAAGCGGATCAAGAGCCAGGAAATGCTGTTCATTTCACGTTCAAAAAGAAGTTGGCTCATCATAGGTGTTGAGAGTTTGTTCGATGGCTCCCATCATGGTGTCATCCCCAACTGCTAGGACCATAGCCGTAGCACTTCCTGAGATAACGTTTGTCCCCATAAAGGCCAAGGATTCTGCTTCTAAGAGGCTATCTACATTTTTGACCAGTGGCTTTATTTAAAGCTAGCTTTTTCAACTGCATCACTTTCTCCAGTCAAACCTGACTGTTGAACGAAAAAAAGTCGCGAGATTCAAATAAAATAACATCTGCTGGAATCATATCTCCAGCGCTCAATTTCACGAGGTCTCCCACAACCAACTCATCGATTGGCAACTCTTGTTCAAGACCATCGCGAATAACAGTTGCAGTGTTGACAATCATTTTTTTGAAAGATTGGTTGTTGCCTTGTCGCTCCGCAATTCTTGGACAAAACGGATACCTCCTGAAATCAAAACCAAGACAACAATAATGATAGAAGTCGTTGGATCCTCTTGACCAGGTTTGGCAAGCCAGACGTTTGTAACGAGAGAGATAAAGGCAATCACAAGCAAAATGATTGTGAAAGGATTGATAATAGACTCATAAATTTTCTTAAAGATGGAATCTTCTTGACCCTTGGTGATGGTGTTTTCACCATATAAGTCACGATTTTCTTCGACTTGTTCTTGGTCTAAGCCTTTTAGACTTGTATAGTAAAAAGCTAGACTATCTTTTAATGGAGTTTGAATAGCAGTTGCTAATCTTTCTTTTGTAGTTTTCATTGGTTTCTCCTATCTGTATGAATAGTGATTTCATACTCAATGAAAATCAAAGAGCAAACTAGGAAACTAGCCACAGGCTGTACTTGAGTACGGCAAGGCGACGTTGACGTGGTTTGAATTTGATTTTCGAAGAGTATCATACACAGAGACCAATCACTTTATAGGGACAGAACGACACAAATCAGCGATTGGCTGTGTATGTGCGGTTCTGGATGATCGTCAATTTGCATCGTTTGTCTCCTTTCTTTGTTTTAAAACAGCAGAAAATCCTGCCATAAAATGGCAGGACTAAAAAACTTATGATCTGTTTTCGTTCAAGCTTTAACTCCATAGGGCGATGTAATGAGCTTAGTCTTGACCTTCGCGACCAGGACTGTTGACCAACGAGTAGTGTCTCCACTGCTTTGCGGTAGTCATCCGTATCCCTATGGTAGCCTCACCTACCGTTTTCGCCTTTCAGTATAAACCTTTAACTAATAAAAGTCAACGATTTATCTCATTTTCTTAGATCACGATCAATTCTTTTGGAGCTAGGGTTAATACCTCGCAACCTGTATCTGTAATCAAGATATCATCTTCGATACGAACTCCATATTTACCTTCGATATAAATACCTGGTTCATCAGTCAAGACCATACCAGATTTAATAACTTCTGTAGAAGTTTGGCTAAAGTATGGTTCTTCATGGATATCAAGTCCGATACCGTGTCCGATACCGTGTGTAAAGTATTCTCCATAGCCTGCTTCCACAATGATATCACGAGGGATCTTGTCAAAGTCACGGAAACCTAAGCCAGCCTTAGCTTGGTCAATCAATGCTTGGTTAGCCTTTAAAACAGTGTTGTAGATTTCTGCTTGTTCGTCGCTGACATGGCCTAGGTAGATGGTACGAGTCATATCACTCACATAATGCTCGTAAAGGCACCCAAAGTCCATAGTGATAGCTTCGCCTAGTTCTACTGGCTTGTGCATTGGGTGAGCATGGGGTTTAGAAGAGTTGATGCCACTCGCTAAGATTGTGTCAAAAGACAAACCTGCCGCTCCCAGCTCACGCATACGGAAATCAAGGAAGTTGGCAATTTCAATTTCAGTCTTCCCTGGCTTGATAAATTCAAGGGCATCGTGGAAAGCTTGGTCTGATATTGAACAAGCCTTACGAATCGTCGCAATCTCTGTTTCATCCTTAATCATGCGAAGCGCTTCAACAAACTGAGTTTGTGGAACTAGTTCCAAACCTTCAAAAGCGGCTTGCATGCGATGGTAATAAGAAACCGAGATTTCATCTTCAAACCCGATACGAGAAAGACCCATGTCTTTAGCAATTTTTGCGATAGTAGCCAACTCGTCACGTTCTGCAAAAATCTCAAAACCAGTAACTTCCTGCTTAGCAGCAATGATATAGCGGGCATCCGTCACCAAAATTTGACGGTCACGACTGATAAAGACTGTTCCATTTGAACCCCAAAAACCTGTCAAATAATAGACATTTTTAAGGTTATTGATAATGATTCCATCTAGTTCTTTTTCTTGCATTTTATCGAGAAATGCTTGCACACGTTTATTCATGATGTAACTTTCCTTTCAAATACTGTCCTGTATAACTAGCTTCATTAGCAGCTACTTCTTCTGGAGTTCCTGTTGCAATGATGGTACCACCACCAACACCGCCTTCTGGGCCTAGTCGATAATATGATCTGCTGTTTTGATGACATCCAGATTGTGCTCAATCACGAGAACTGTATTGCCATCATCGACAAAGCGAGACAAAACGGTAAGCAGACGAGCAATATCCTCGGTATGAAGGCCAGTTGTCGGTTCATCTAGAATGTAGAAGGATTTACCGGTCGAGCGTTTATGGAGCTCGCTAGCCAGCTTCATACGCTGCGCTTCTCCACCAGAAAGTGTCGTAGCTGGTTGTCCCAAGGTTACATAGCCTAGACCAACATCTTTGATAGTCTGGAGTTTGCGTTGAATTTTTGGAATGTGTTTGAAAAATTCTACCGCATCGTTGACGGTCATATCCAAGACTTGCGAGATATTCTTTTCCTTATAATGAACTTCAAGCGTTTCACTATTGTAGCGGGTTCCATGACAGACCTCACAAGCCACGTAAACATCTGGTAAGAAATGCATTTCAATCTTGATAATACCGTCACCCGAGCAGGCCTCACAGCGACCACCCTTGACGTTGAAACTGAAACGACCTTTTTTGTAACCTCGAATCTTGGCTTCATTTGTCTGAGCAAAGAGGTCTCGAATATCATCAAAGACACCTGTATAGGTTGCAGGATTGGACCTTGGTGTTCTTCCAATAGGACTCTGGTCAATATCAATCAGACGGTCGATATGCTCGATTCCTGTAATGGTTTTAAACTTACCAGGCTTGTCTGAATTGCGATTGAGTTTTTGAGCAATAGCTTTTTTGAGAATACTGTTAATGAGGGTCGACTTCCCTGAACCAGAAACACCCGTTACTGCAATGAATTTCCCTAATGGGAAGCGAGCAGTGATATTTTGCAAGTTGTTCTCACGCGCACCTGTCACTTCGATAAAGCGACCATTTCCAACGCGACGTTCTGATGGTACAGGAATCGCGCGTTTTCCTGATAGATACTGTCCTGTGATGGATTTGCTGTTGCGAGCTACCTGCTTAGGTGTTCCTGCCGCGACAATTTCTCCACCAAAGACACCCGCTCCAGGACCAACGTCAATCAGATAATCGGCTTCTCGCATGGTGTCTTCATCGTGTTCTACCACGATCAAGGTGTTCCCCAAGTCACGCATCTTTTTCAGACTGGCAATCAGGCGGTCATTGTCCCTCTGGTGAAGACCGATAGATGGCTCATCAAGGATATAGAGAACTCCTGAGAGATTGGAACCAATCTGAGTCGCCAAGCGAATACGTTGGCTCTCCCCACCTGATAATGTTCCTGCAGAACGGGATAACGTTAAATAGTTGAGGCCCACGTTATTGAGGAAGGTCAAGCGATCCTTGATTTCCTTGAGGATTGGACGAGCGATAATAGCTTCATTTCTGATAGGGTAAGTTGATCGATGACCTCCAAATGGTCTGCGATGGAGAGGTCTGAAATTTCTCCGATATGGAGCCCTTTTTCTCCCCCTACTCGAACAGATAAGGCTTGGTCATTGAGACGATAACCATGACAAGTGCCACAAGTCAGCTCGTTCATATAGAGACGCATCTGTGTACGAGTGTAGTCGCTATTGGTTTCATGATAGCGACGCTTGATATTTCCAAGCACTCCTTCAAATGGAATGTCGATATCACGAACTCCGCCGAATTCATTCTCATAGTGGAAATGGAATTCTTTCCCATCTGAACCATAGAAAATGAGATGTTTATCCGCCTCAGACAAATCCTCAAAAGACGTATCCATATCCACTCCAAAGCTGTCATGGCTTGTTCCAGCATATTTGGATAATAGTTAGAAGAGATCGGATTCCAGGGCGCTAAGGCTCCCTCACGAAGAGTCTTACTAGCATCTGGTACGACTAAGTCCGTATCAACCTCTAGCTTGATTCCCAAACCATCACACTCACTACAGGAGCCAAACGGTGCATTGAAGGAGAAGAGACGGGGTTCTAGCTCTGGAACAGTAAAGCCGCAAACTGGACAAGCATAGTGTTCTGAAAAGAGCAACTCTGAATCATCCATAGTATCAATAACGACATAACCTTCAGCGATACGGAGAGCTGCTTCAATCGAATCGAAGAGACGACTACGGATACCATCCTTGATGATGATACGGTCTACCACCACATCGATGGTATGTTGTTTATTCTTTTCAAGTTCAGGAACTTCGGTCACATCATAGACAACCCCATCGACACGGACACGAACATAGCCATCCTTTTGAATTTTTTCAATCAGAGTCTTATGTTGCCCTTTTTTCTTACGAATAACAGGAGCCAAAATCTGCAGACGCTGGCTCTCTGGCAATTCCAAAACCTTGTCTACAATTTGTTCGACAGACGATGCCTTGATAGCCCCATGTCCATTGATACAGTAGGGTGTTCCGACACGTGCATATAGGAGACGTAGGTAATCGTTGATTTCCGTCGTTGTACCGACAGTCGAACGTGGATTTTTACTAGTCGTTTTCTGGTCAATGGAAATAGCAGGGCTGAGACCATCGATAGAATCCACATCCGGCTTTTCCATATTGCCCAAAAACTGACGAGCGTAGGCTGATAGGCTCTCTACATAGCGACGTTGCCCTTCTGCATAAAGGGTATCAAAGGCAAGACTGGACTTGCCCGAACCCGACAGCCCCGTCACCACAACTAGCTTGTCACGTGGAATTTCCACATCAATATTTTTAAATTATGGGCGCGTGCCCCATGGATGACAATCTTATCTTGCATGTTACTTCTTTCTAGTCCATTGTTGCTTTCCATTATACCAAAAAAAGTGAAATTCTATTACCAAAAAAGCCGATTTTGTAGTATAATAGTACGGTGTCAAAAATCACTTTATACTCAATGAAAATCAAAGAGCAAACTAGGAAACTAGCTGCAGGCTGTACTTGAGTACGGCAAGGCGACGTTGACGCGGTTTGAATTTGATTTTCGAAGAGGTATTAACACAGAATAGATTAGGAAAGGATCGGAGATATGAAACAAGTCTTTCTCTCAACAACAACTGAATTTAAAGAGATTGATACGCTCCAGCCGGGCACTTGGATCAATCTCGTCAATCCTACCCAGAGCGAATCGATGGAAATCGCTTCTGCTTTTGATATTGATATCGCTGACCTCCGTGCACCACTCGATGCGGAAGAAATGTCTCGTATTACCATTGAAGATGAATACACTCTGATCATCGTAGACGTTCCCATTACCGAGGAGAGAAATAACCGTACCTACTATGTGACCATTCCCTTGGGGATTATCATTACCGAAGAGGCTATTATTACCACTTGTTTGGAACCTCTACCACTTCTAGATGTCTTTATCAATCGGAGACTTCGGAATTTCTATACCTTCATGCGTTCTCGCTTTATCTTCCAAATCCTCTACCGCAACGCTGAAATTTATCTGACAGCCCTTCGTTCAATCGAACGCAAGAGTGAGCAAATCGAAACTCAACTTCACAAATCTACTCGAAATGAAGAATTGATTGAACTCATGGAGTTGGAGAAGACTATCGTCTACTTCAAGGCCTCTCTTAAGACAAACGAGCGCGTGATTAAAAAATTGACCAGCGCAACTAGCAATATCAAGAAATACCTTGAGGACGAAGACTTATTGGAAGATACCTTGATTGAAACGCAACAGGCCATCGAGATGGCGGACATCTATGGAAACGTCCTTCACTCTATGACAGAGACCTTTGCTTCTATCATTTCAAACAACCAGAACAATATCATGAAAACCTTGGCACTTGTGACTATCGTTATGTCCATCCCGACCATGATTTCTCAGCTTACGGAATGAACTTTAAGGACAATGAAATCCCTTTAAACGGAGAACCGCATGCTTTCTGGCTCATCGTCTTTATCGCCTTTGCTATGAGTGTTTCTCTCACTCTTTACCTCATCCATAAAAAATGGTTCTAAACAGGAGTTATTATGTCACAGATTGATTTAAAAGAATTAACCAAGAAAAACCAAGAATTTATCCATATTGCAACCCAACAATTTCTAAAGGATGGAAAAACTGACGCTGAAATTAAGGCTATCCTTGAAGAAGTCATTCCTCATATCCTTGAAGAACAACCAAAGGGAGTGACTGCTCGCTCTATTTACGGAGCACCAACTCACTGGGCTCACAGCTTTAGCGAAAAAGAGCAATACGAAAAAGAACATCCAAAAGAAAATGACGATCCAAAATTGATGATGTTGGATTCAGCCCTTTTCATCACAGGATTATTTGCAGTGGTTAGCGCCTTGATGAGCTTCTTCTCAAACCAACCCGTAGCTTACGGATTGGTAACACTTATCAGTGTAGGGGCATTTGGTGGAGTTGCCTTCTACCTTCTCTACCACTTTATCTACCGTTACTACGGACCAGATACTGACCGTAGCCAACGCCCTCCATTCTGGAAATCACTTTTGGTTATGTTAGCGACTATGTTTGCTTGGGTTCTCATCCTCTTCTTGAGTAATTTCCTTCCACAAGCCATCAACATCAGCTTACCACCTCTTGTTTTGTTGGTCATTGGAGGAGCTCTCCTTGCCCTACGTTTCTACCTCAAAAAACGTTTCAACATCAAGAGCGCAAGTGCAGGACCAGCTAGATATTAAGATAAACAATAAAAGTAGTGTGTTTTGTAGACAGACTACTTTTTTTGTAGTTCCAAATCATTTTTCGATTCTCAAAAGAAGTAAACACATTTTCTAATAACATTCTAATGTAAAGTCTTCCCTTGGAATCCCGAGGTTTTATCCTTGAATCCAAGTTGTTTTTCTGTTATACTAATAAAGTAATAAGGAGAAATATATATGACTAAACAGAGAATTAATCAAATTGTTGGTTCAATTGGTGCCTTTATCGGGATTATTGTATTTATAGCCTACATCCCCCAAATTTTTGCCAATTTACAAGGAAATAAAGCTCAACCATTTCAACCTTTATCAGCAGCAGTCTCTTGCTTAATCTGGGTCATTTATGGATGGACAAAAGAGCCTAAGAAAGACTGGATTCTAATCATTCCAAACTCGGCTGGGGTTATCCTTGGCGGACTGACCTTCCTTACTGCTCTATAAGAATGCAACTACTATAAAAAGCAACCACATCGAACGGTTGCTTTTTTACTACTCTCGTGATCTAAAAGCCATTTTCTGATTCTAATTCTTGTTGTTTCTCCTCATCTTTTGTGATACAATAGCATCAATTTATTTCTAGGAGGATGAGATATGGTTTCTACTATTGGTATTGTTAGTTTGTCTAGTGGCATTATCGGAGAAGACTTTGTCAAACACGAAGTGGACTTGGGTATTCAACGTCTCAAGGATCTAGGACTCAATCCTACCTTTTTGCCCCATTCGTTAAAAGGCTTAGACTTTATCAAGGACCATCCTGAAGCACGTGCGGAGGATTTGATGCAAGCCTTTTCTGATGATAGTATCGACATGATCCTATGCGCCATCGGTGGAGATGATACCTATCGTTTGTTGCCCTACCTTTTTGAAAATGACCAACTAGAAAAAGTTATCAAACAAAAGATTTTTCTTGGCTTCTCGGATACGACCATGAACCATCTCATGTTGCATAAACTAGGAATCAAGACTTTTTATGGGCAATCCTTTTTAGCAGACATTTGTGAGTTAGACAAAGAAATGTTGCCATATAGCTGCCACTACTTTTAAAGAATTGATTGAGACTGGAAGAATCTCCGAAATCCGCCCTAGTGACGTTTGGTATGAGGAACGAACTGACTTCAGTTCCAAGGCTCTGGGGACACCTCGTGTCAGTCATGCAAATACAGGTTTTGACTTGTTACAAGGAAATGCCCAGTTCGAGGGAGAAATCCTCGGTGGTTGCCTCGAATCTCTCTACGATATCTTTGACAACTCTCGATACGCAGACAGCACGGAGCTCTGCCAAAAATACAAACTTTTCCCTGACTTGTCAGACTGGAAAGGAAAAAAATCCTCTTGCTAGAAACCAGCGAAGAAAAGCCTAATCCTGAAGACTTCCAAAAAGATGTTGCGGACTTTAAAAGGAAACTGGTGTATTCGAGGTCATCAGTGGACTCTTGGTCGGAAAAACCTATGGATGAAACTTTCTATGACGACTATAAAGAGGCTTTTAATGGACACCATTGATAGCAATATCCCGATTGTCTATAATCTAAACGTTGGCCATGCCACACCAAGAGCAATTGTTCCCTTTGGAGTTCACGCATATGTGGACGCAACGGAGCAAGTCATTCGCTTTGACTATAAAAAATAAAGCTGGGAAGAGTTTCTCAGCTTTTTTCAGTATCGTTACTAGCATTTTCATCACATACTACCGATAGCTACAATGATCAAGACTAGGCTATTGCCTAACATGTGAACAAGTAGGGGATAGTAGATATTCTCCTTTTCTTTCACATAAATAATAGAAAAGGCAAGGCCACCACCTAGATAACCGACTGCACCGACCCACTCTGACAAAGACAAACTGTGCATATGGATTAAGGCAAAAGCAAGGCCGACTATGAAGATACTCAGCCAAGTTGGCAGACTTTTTCTCAAATATCTCAATAGAATTTGACGGAATAAGAGTTCTTCCATCAAAGGTCCAATGATGCAGGCAAAAACCGCTATCAGTAGTGGTTGTTCTTGAAAGATGCTTTGAAGATTCGACTGATTTAGACTTTGTCCGTCTAGTCCCAAAAACTGCCTCAACATCTTTGATACAAATTCAAAGATAACAGTCATCAGAATGAGAAAGAGCAAGCCTTTTAAAACGCCAAAGAAGAATTTTCTTTTCGTCTTTCTAATCTCCTTCCATTGTTGGATCAATCTATCCTTGCACAAGAAAGAGCCATATAGAGCTAATACTACATAGACTAGATATTTTAGATAATTCGCAATGGCAGATGGCATCACAGAAGCCAGCAATTTAGCACCATCAAACACAAAGAGAACTGTATAGAGAATCGCAAAAATCAGAATTCCCTTATTTTTGTTAGACATCATTTAATTTCCTTTCCATTCACAATCATTCTCATGGTCATCAACCAACCCTGTAGCCTGTAGAAAGGACAAAACAGCGACTGGTCCAGTAAATTTGAAGCCTCGTTTTTTGAGATTTTTGGATAATTTCTCAGATAGAGCTGTTTTGGCAGGAGACCCTCTGTAGTCAGGTACATCATTCACAATCGTATTCCCACCGACAAAAGACCAAAGATAAGCATCAAAAGTTCCGAATTCTACCTGAACTTGTAGAAAGGCCTGGGCGTTGGCTCGCGTCGCAAAAATCTTGGCACGATTGCGGATGATAGCTGGATTGTCCATCAATGCTTCCAATTCAGAGTCGGTCATCTTTGCGACCGCTTGAATTTGATAGTCATGAAAGGATTCTCGGAAAGCTTGGCGTTTGTTGAGCACCGTCTCCCAAGAAAGACCAGCCTGATAAGTCTCCATGCAGAGTAACTCAAAAAGGGCTTGGTCGTCATGGAGAGGTTGACCCCATTCCTCATCGTGGTAGGCTACATATAGAGGGTTGTTCATTTAACCCAGCCACAGCGTTTTGGCATAGAAATCTCCTATTTCACCAACATCTTGAGAGCAGATTTAATGTAATTTTCTGCTGTATCCGAAGTTCCTTCAAAGAATTTCTTAATTTTCTTGAGCTCAGTTGCCTTGTAGCCCAAAGCCAACATGGCTTCCATAGCTTCTTCCAGTTCTTGGTTGTCACTGCTAGATGGAACTGCAGCCTTAGCAGGGAGGTCGTCCCCTGCCACAACCACCTTACCTTCTAGATCCAATACCATCTGTTGGGCTGTTTTCTTACCGATTTTAGGAAATTTAGTCAAGTAAGTGATATTCTTAGTCTCAATCGCTTGAACCAAGCCAGCATTGTCATCGGCAGCGATAATAGCAAGAGCTGACACAGGACCAATCCCAGAGACCGAAATCAGACTGAGGAAGAGTTTTTTCTCATCTTCTGAGCGAAAGCCGTAAAGCAGATGGGCATCCTCACGGACAACTTGGTGCACATAAATCTGAGTTTCTTGATTAACCTGACCTGAGTAAGCATAGGGATTGGCTACATGCAAGATATAACCGATACCATTTGCCTCAAGGACAATGTATTTAGCAGTAATTTTGGTAATGATACCTTTTAAATATTCGTACATAATTTTCCCTTCAATTTATACTCAATGAAAATCAAATCTAAACTAGGAAGCTAACCGTAGGCATAACTTGAGTTAGGCAAGGTAAGGCTGACGCAGTTTAGAGAGATTTTCGAAGAGTATTAGTATTTTCCTAGCTCTCGGAGACTGGTATGATTTTCCTGAATGCGACGGAACATCTTTTCCATGTCCGACTTGGTAAAAGTGAACCAAAACAGGACGTCCGTGTGGACAATTATAGGGGTTGTCACATTGAGAGAGTTGATAGAGGAGTTGTCTAGCCGAGTGGTCATCAATACGATGGTTGGCCTTGATGGACCGCTTGCAGGACATCATAATGGCTAGTTCAGCTCGGTATTTCTTGATTGAAACTTCCTTGGTCAAGAGGAGCATGTCGCACATCTCATAGATTCCAGACTCAATTTCCTCCTCTGCCATCCAAATGGGATGTTCGCGCAAGATAAATTGATTCTCCCCGTACTCTGCTAGAAAGACGCCTACTTCCTCTAAAAGAGACATTCTTTCCTTGAGACGAAGGGCATCATCCGCAGGAAATTCAAAGATATAGGGCACTAGGAGTTGCTGCTGGCTCTGGTCAACATTGCCAATGCTCTCACGGTACTCCTCATACTTAACCCGTTCCTGAGCCGCGTGCTGATCTATGATGTAGAGCCCATCTCGACCTTGGGCAAAGAGATAGGTTCCATGCATCTGACCGAAAAATTCCAACTCTGGGAAGCTTGAAGATTCTTCCCGCTCCAACTTGTCATAAGCCTTATCCAGACTAGCCAGGTCTAACTCTGGATGGTCTAGTTGGTCATAGTTAGCAGGCTTTCTCTCTGCAAAATGGAGTTTGGCTGGTTTGGTTATCTGGTCTAAGGTTTCCTTAGCAAACAGATTCAAATCCTGTTTCTCTTCATTCAGGTTCACCTGATGGTCTGCCACCTCAGCTTGTGTCGGTCTTGTCAGCTCCGTTTGCTCGTAGTAAAGATTATTTTCTTTAAGTGGGAGAATGGTTTGCTCCACCTTTTCACGATTGCGAACGGTAGACTTTGCAAGATTTTCCAAGGCATCTGGAATCAAGGTCTGTTCCTTTAGACTCTTTGCGATAGCTTCTGAAACCAGTGCCATCAGCTCTCTTTCCTTAGAAATACGCACCTCTTGCTTGGTTGGGTGCACATTGACATCGGCTAAGTAAGGGTCAATCTGGATGTGAATAACAGCTAGTGGAAAACGCCCCACCATGAGCTTGCTGCCGTAACCATCTAAAATAGCACGATTGAGTAGGAAGTTTTTGATATAACGGCCATTGATAAAAAGGCTGATATAATTGCGGTTAGCACGTGTCAATTCCGGCAATGAGACAAAACCAGAAATTTCAAAATCTAGGTCAGCATTCTCAATTTCAACCATCTTTTTAGCACTGGCTAAACCATAAATCCCAGCAATGGCTTGACGCAGTTGACCCGTACCAGCTGTTCGTGTCATTTCCTTGCCATCGCTAATCAGGCTAAAAGAAATCTCCGGATGGGCTAGCCCCAGACGATTGACAATATCAATGATATGAGACAACTCTGCCTGCTGGCTCTTCATATACTTGAGACGAGCCGGTGTGTTGAAAAAGAGGTCCTCCACACAAACCTTGGTCCCAACAGGACTGGTCGCAGGGATGATTTCTTCTACTTCTCCCCCACGAGCCACTAGCTTGGTCCCGTGACTGGCACCGTCCACCGCTGTCAACAAAGTCAAAACACTGACAGAAGCGATAGAAGGCAGGGCTTCACCACGAAAACCGAGGGTCCGAATCCGAAAAAGATCCGCTTGATTCTTAATTTTACTGGTCGCATGACGACGGAGGGCTAACTCGACCTCATCGTGGGCAATCCCGTGACCATTATCTGTGATTTGGATTTTCTTAAGTCCAGCTTCCTCGATTTCAACGATAATCTGGCTAGAGCCAGCATCAATGGCATTTTCAACCAACTCTTTAACTACGCTGGCAGGACGTTCGATGACTTCTCCTGCTGCGATCTGGTTGGCCAAGACTTCTGGCAATTCAATAATATGAGACATCTTTCAGCCCCTTTCTTAACGATTTTTATCTATTTCTCCGAAAATAAGCTAGTGCTATTATACCATATTTCACTCGTTTCCAAAAAAGTCCGAGTAGCAACTTTCTTCCCGATTTTACTAGGTTATTTGCCAAGTTTGTGGTAAAATAGGTAGAAATAATATTTTAAAAAGGAGAAAAGACACATGCACATTTTTGATGAGCTAAAAGAGCGTGGTTTGATTTTTCAAACGACTGATGAAGAAGCTTTGCGTAAAGCCCTAGAAGAAGGTCAAGTTTCTTATTATACTGGCTACGATCCAACTGCTGACAGCCTTCACCTAGGTCACCTTGTCGCAATCTTGACAAGTCGTCGTTTGCAGTTAGCAGGTCACAAACCATATGCGCTCGTTGGCGGTGCTACAGGTCTCATCGGAGATCCGTCCTTCAAAGATGCTGAGCGTAGTCTCCAAACAAAAGACACAGTAGATGGCTGGGTCAAGTCTATCCAAGGACAACTTTCTCGTTTTCTTGATTTTGAAAACGGTGAAAATAAAGCTGTCATGGTCAACAACTACGACTGGTTTGGCAGCATCAGCTTCATTGACTTCCTCCGTGATATCGGAAAATACTTCACTGTCAACTACATGATGAGTAAGGAGTCTGTGAAGAAACGTATCGAAACAGGGATTTCTTACACTGAGTTTGCCTACCAAATCATGCAAGGTTATGACTTCTTTGTCCTTAACCAAGAGCACAACGTAACCCTACAAATCGGCGGCTCTGACCAATGGGGAAATATGACCGCTGGTACCGAATTGCTTCGTCGTAAGGCTGACAAGACTGGTCACGTAATTACTGTCCCACTCATCACAGACGCAACCGGTAAGAAATTTGGTAAATCAGAAGGGAATGCTGTTTGGCTCAACCCTGAAAAGACTTCTCCATACGAAATGTACCAATTCTGGATGAACGTCATGGATGCTGACGCTGTTCGCTTCTTGAAGATTTTTACTTTCTTGTCATTAGACGAGATTGAAGACATCCGTAAACAATTCGAAGCAGCACCACACGAACGTTTGGCTCAAAAAGTCCTCGCTCGTGAAGTCGTAACTCTGGTTCACGGCGAAGAAGCTTACAAAGAAGCCCTTAACATCACTGAGCAACTCTTTGCTGGAAATATCAAACCTTTCTGTCAAAGAACTCAAACAAGGACTTCGTGGCGTTCCGAACTACCAAGTACAAGCAGATGAAAACCACAACATCGTAGAACTTCTCGTATCTTCTGGTGTGGTTAACTCAAAACGCCAAGCTCGTGAAGATGTTCAAAACGGAGCCATCTACGTCAACGGTGACCGTATCCAAGACCTTGACTATGTCTTAGGAGATGCAGATAAGTTAGAGAACGAACTCACTGTTATCCGACGTGGTAAGAAAAAATACTTTGTATTGACTTACTAAATTGTTCAACATTTACCTATAAACAAAGGAGTTAACCTCGATAAAGGTAACTCCTTTTTGCTATGAATAGTCCCCTCCTATCCCTTAATAGACAGGCTACGCAGTACAATGCGTAAGGTTGTTAGATTATGTAAGATAGAAAGATTTGAAGGGCTAAGCCAGTTAAACAAGCCAAAGCCAATCAAACTACTATTTACGACAACGGTATCTTGAATATTCTTCTTGATGAGTGTTTGCAAAGATGATGATAGCGAATCCAACTCTTGGAAGAAATCCAAACGATTATCTAACAACAAGATATCGCTCATCTGTTTAGAAATATCTGCACTCTCATTCATCACCACACCGATATCTGATAGGGTTAGAGCCGCTGAGTCATTCAATCCATCTCCAACCATCAAAATAGTGTGACCTGCTTTCTGCAGTTCCTCTACTAACTCAAATTTCCCATCAGGTTTCAAGTCTGTATAGACCTGATCAAAGGGCAAATCTTTGACTAATTCCTCTGTTCTAACCAAGGTATCCCCTGTTGCCAGAATCAATTTTTTCCCTTGTGCCTTAAGTTTCTCCAAGGCTGCTTTTGCTTCTTTTCTCAAAGGAGTATGAATACAGAACATTCCAATCAATTCATTCTGATAAGCCAAGAATAAGAGATTGTAGTGACTCTTGTACTCTTCAATTAAAGCATTTTGTTCTGAACTGATATGAATCTGCTCATCCTGCATCAAGACATAATTCCCAATAAGAACTGGTTGGCCATCTATATGAGATTTGATCCCCTTACTTGCGATATATTGGAGTTTCCCATGCATTTCCTCATGTTCAATCCCCTCTATCTCGGCTTGCTTGACGATGGCATTAGCAATAGGATGATAAATGTGTTCCTCAAGACAGGCACTGATTCTGAGAATATCTTCCTCACTATTGTCTCCAAAAGGTAACACCTTTTCAACTATCGGATAGCTAGTTGTGATCGTTCCCGTCTTATCAAACAAGAAAGTATCAACTTCCAGGTATTTCTCCAGAACATCTCCATCCTTAATCACCATTTCACGGTTCAACCCCTCCTTGATAGCTGTCAAATAAGCTACAGGAGTAGAGATTTTCAAAGCGCAGGAGAAATCGACCAATAGGAAAGAGATGGCCTTAGAAAAAGAACCCGTTAATAGGTAAGTCAGCCCAGCCCCCAAGAAATTATATTTGACGACCTTGTCCGCCATCTTGATGAAATAGCGTTGTTTCGTTTTCTTGTTTTCTTCAGATTTTTTCATCAACTCAATCAGTTGTAAAATCCGGCTGTTCATCTGATTATCGGTTATACGAATGCGTAACTCTCCGGTTTCTAATACTGTATTTGCACAAACCAAATCAGACTCTCTTTTTTCAACTGGAAAACTCTCTCCCGTCAAGGAACTTTCGTTGACCATACCTAAACCTGAAACTACTTGTCCATCAAACAGAATTTCATTTCCTTGAGAAAAGATCAAGACATCTCCTATTTGAACATCGGAACTCTTGATACTAACAACCGTATCGCCCTGTACTAAGAATACATCGCTCTCTTTTGCAAGAAGACTCTGTTCTAAATCTGTTGCAGTTTTTTTCAAGGACCACTGATCTAAATGATTCCCCAAATCAAGCATAAACATGATATTGCTAGCTGTCTTGGATTGGCTCATAAACAAAGACAATAAAATAGCCGAACAGTCCAAGACCTCCATCGTTAGTTCCTTACGCGCTAGTGTTTGATAGGCTTCTCTGATATAACCCAAAGCCTGATAACAAGTCCATATATAGCGAATAGGATACGGCACAAAAATACGAAAAATCATACGCTTAATCGCTGCACCTGAAACAATAGAATAAGCACTCTCTTCTCTACGAATGGGAAGAGTCATCAACTCAGAAACTTTCCCTTTATCAATTCTTTTTAAAAAGGCTTCTGCATTATCTAATACAGAAAAGCCTTCTTTTATACGTAGAGTAAAGTGCTGTTGATCCATGTAAAACTGGATAGACTCAATCCCCTTTTCATCTCTCGCCAAGGAACGAAGATAGTCTTGAATATCCAAGGTGAGTGAAAAAGAAGATGATAGTCGGATATGTTGGTATCCTCTATGTAGCACTTTAAAAGACATATTATTCACCTATAAGGCTATCTAATTGCTCTTCTTTTTTCTCTTGCTCGTACAAATATTTGGCATCTTGCAAGACATCGTCTCCATGTTGCTTCACAACAGAAACAGATGCATCTAGCCCGTCTTTCAACTTGTAAGCCTTAGCCAAAGCTTTAGAATAACCTTTTTTAGCTTCCTTACTTGCCAAGATTTTCAAACCAAGGGTACCAAATGCGACACCACCCAAAAAGAGTGATGATTTTTTCGCAACTTTTGCGACGCTTAATACTTCTTTTAACATACTTATTTCCTCCTTATCATTATTATAAAGCAATTTAGATATAAAAGCAACTTCATTCTATAAATTGGAGAATTAGTTTCATTTCTACTGAATCTCCCATCTACTTATTCCTAAAGTTGCTTTCATTTGCCTCTTTTGATACACTTAAACTATGAATACAAACCTCAAACCCAAACTCCAGCGCTTTGCTTCTGCTAGTGCCTTTGCCTGTCCTATCTGCCAAGAAAATCTGACCTTGGTAGAGTCTAGCCTCAAGTGTAGCAACCGCCATTCTTTTGACCTAGCAAAATTCGGCTATGTCAATCTAGCACCACAAATCAAGCAATCGGCCAACTACGACAAGGAAAACTTTCAAAATCGCCAGCAAATCCTAGAAGCTGGCTTTTATCAAGCTATCTTAGAAGGCATCTCAGACATACTAGCGACTAAATCATCTGCAAAAACTGTCTTGGACATCGGTTGTGGCGAAGGCTTCTACTCTCGTAAACTCCAAGAAAGTCACTCTGATAAAACCTTCTATGCCTTTGATATTTCAAAAGACTCGGTCCAAATCGCTGCTAAAAGTGAAACCAACTGGGCGGTCAATTGGTTTGTCGGCGACCTGTCTCGTCTTCCTATAAAAGACGCCAGCATGGATATCCTGCTTGATATCTTCTCACCTGCCAACTACGGTGAATTTCGCCGCGTTTTATCCCAAAACGGTATCTTAATGAAGATCATACCAACTGAAAATCACCTTAAAGAAATCCGCCAAATGGTACAGGATCAACTAACAAAGAAGGACTATTCCAACCAAGATATCAAGGAACATTTCCAGGAACATTTCAGCATCCAATCTAGTCAGATAGCTTCCCTGATCAAACCTATCACCGCAGAGCAACGCCAAGCCCTGCTTAGCATGACCCCCCTACTCTTTCACGTCGATCAAAGCAAGATTGACTGGAGCCAGTTAACTGAGATTACCATCGAAGCAGAGATTCTGGTTGGGAAAGCACTGTAAATAAATTTTTGAGATACTACAAAGCCCGCACCTCTTCTTGAGATGCGGGTTTAAAACACGATTTTCCACTGTCTTTCCGAAAAGTATAAAAAATTTTGACCTCTCCATTTATTTTCGATTTGAAATGACAAATTTATCAATAAATAGCAAGTGATATAAGGCAAGTGCTACCCCATAACAACATCCATGGAAAGAGATTTCTTGATGAGTAAGTGGAAACGAAGAACTATTACCCGTATAAAGGCATGACCAAATTACAAAAAGAATCCAAAATAAATCAGTCCATTTATATTTTTGAAAAATATTTTTTTCCACATATAAACACCCTCTTTCTTTACTACAATACTATTATAATACTGTTTGTAAACGAATCTAAGAAATTTGAGGTAACAGCTAAGAAGAACCATAGGCTTAAAGGTAGTGAAAACCAGCATTGTTAAGTGCTGGTTTTTTGTCTGACGCTATACCCCATCCATAAGACTAGGTTATGGGGACTGAACACTAAGCTTTAAAAAAAGTTAGTTTATGAAGTTTAGCGATTGTTAATTTCCCAAACTGTACTCTTTTTTTATTTTTTAAACCCCAATAACTAAGGGCAAGTAATGCTACAACCCAAGCAAAAGTGATCCCCAAACTGTCAAAATTCAACTTGAAATCTGGTTTATTAAAGAAATCTACATAAACTCCTAAGAAGGTTGTATCCATAAGTTTCTTAACCTCTGAGCTAACTTGAGAAAACATCGGCAAGAATGAAAGACCAAGCATTGGAATCAAACCATAAACCTGAGCCTGAGTTTGTGTCTCTGAAATAGCTCCGATCACTAAATTTAAGAGGATTGTACATAATGCTACCAGAGAAGCTACTACAAGGTATACAGGATAATCTTTTGCGAAATCCACTTCAACCATAATAGGGAAAGAAATAACTGAAGCCAAGGCAAAGATTACAGGATAAAACAAAACGGAAACAAGATATTCTCCACGGCGAACTCCGCTTAAGATAAGAGTTTTAAAAATTCTTTTTTCTTTCTCCTCTGCAATAGAGTTTGAAATCATTGATCCAGAAGAAAATGAGAATGCCATTGTTAAAGAACTGAACAATAGTGTTTTCCCTTGAGTGCCATCTGTATTCATAAAATTTTGGAAGAGTAGAACAAGAAAGAATGGGAATACTACCTGTACCAAAGTGTTTTTGTTTGTTAATAATACTTGTGTCCTCAACCAGATAAGGGCTAAAATTCTCTTAAACATCTAATTTTTCTCCTGTCAATTTAATAAAAATATCTTCTAAAGTTGGTTCACATGAGTGAATCGTCATCATTTTTTTATAATCTTCTTGTTGCAAGTCTTCGAAGCGCACTACTTTTTTAGTAGAGTCACTATAGGTTACTGCAACCTTTTTTTCCGTGTTGTATTTTTGGATAATTTCGCTTGGGCTTCCTTGTTCAATCAGATCACCTTTATTCAAAAGAGCTAGGTTATCACATAATAAAGTCGCCTCATTCATATCATGAGTAGTTAAGAAAATGGTTGTTCCTCTTTCCTTTAACTCCTGTAGTAATTTGTGAATCTTCTTTGAGGTGGTGGGATCTAACCCACTTGTAGGTTCATCTAAAAATAGAACTTTAGGATAATTGATTAAAGCACGAGCTAAAAGCATTCGTTGACGCATTCCTGTAGAAAGTTTCTCAGCTGGAGTGTCTTTACTATCATACAGACCAACTTGTTTTAGAATTTCTTCAATTCTAGATTTTGAAATTCCGTATAGTCTTGCAAACAGTAACAAGTTATTGTATAAACTTAATTTTTCGTAATAACCACTTGTGTCACCTACTAAACCTAACTCTTCAAAATCTGACGGAAGTAATTTTTGAGAATCTTTCCCTAATAATTCTGTCTTTCCGCTGTTAGCCTGTAGCTGTCCTGTCAGAATATTGATCATTGTTGTCTTCCCTGAACCAGATGGACCTAGAAATCCAAAAATTTCTCCTTCGCTTATTGAAAAACTAATTTGATTTAAAGCAATATTATCTCCAAATCGCTTTGTAACTCTTTCTACCTTAATCATTTTATTACCTCTTTCTAAATTATTTTCTAAACCACATCCACCACAACACTGGTACTGGAATAAAAATCATAGTTTCTCCTTTCTATTCTGTTATATCAATTACTTTTTACTTTATTTTTTTAAATTGAGGCGAAATTTTTAATTTCTTTGACCTCCTTTGGTAGTAACAAAAAGTAATTTAAATAGTTTGTCATCTATTGTCACTTTACATAACCTTCGTTTATCTAGACAATTTCTTATTATTAAGTAATTTGACTTTATTTTTCTTTTTCATCAAAATGATAATCTATCTTCCCCATCATTATCTACCTGTCCATACATTAATAAAAAGCTGCTAAAAGCCGCTGCAACAAAAAAATCATTCTTCAATCTCCGTTCCATATGTTTTTACATTAACTAGTATAAAACTAACGGCAAATAAAAAAACAGGACATCTCTGTCTAGTGACATTTATGTCCTGTTTTTTTATTTATATCTCCGGAAACTCTTCTCTTCTCTCCTCTATTACCCTATTTTTTTAAAATTTATATCATTAAAAAAATTCTGCCCCATTAATAGCTTTTTTTCATAGTATTGTAGGGCTTTTTTTCTTTATCTTCTTCTCCATATAAGTAATATTTTGCCTCCAAGTAGTCTACTGTTGGTTTTAAGTTAGAATCTTGAATCTCCATCATAATTTCTCTTAGAAAACTAAAAATGACAGATATATCTTCATAGTATTCGTTCCTCAATTGATACAACAGTATTGCAATTAATACTCTTTGTAGTAGATGCATGTAAGTGTTATCTGAGCAGTCAATTATGGTCACGATGTTATTTCTTACTTTTTTAAAAACGTCATCATGTCGATTAATACTAATAGCATTTGATAAAAAATATAAATATAAGATCAATAAATCATTTACAGAATACTCCGTTTGTAGTAAAGTTTGATTGAAATATTCCTCAATCAAGCCCTCTCCAAATTCAGCATTTTCAGAAACATATACATCATCAATGGCTTGTAGAACCTCAACTGCTACTTGTTCATCCTCAGGAAGTTGGTCATAAAAGCGTTCCTGAATTTCTTCAAAGATAGCTTCACGTTGGTGGATTTTTTCTTCATCTCCATGAATAGACTGACGTATCAATTTTGTTTTTAGTTTTAAATACTCTTTAGGAACTATTAGCAATCGTTCATCAATTAACTGAGATATTGGAACTTCTAACACTTCGGCTATATAGTCCAATTTAGATAAACTGGGGAGGTTATTGCCTGTTTCAATTCTTCCTAACTGACGAACAGTAAGATGCTTTTCATCTCCACAAAAGGCTTCCCTACTCAATCCTTTTTCAGTCCGTAATGTACGAATTCGTTTTCCAATCTCTAAATTACTCATAATGCACCTCTTCAAATTCTAATTTGATATTCAAACAATTACTTGTATACGTTCCTATTTAACATACTTTCTTACAATTTTCAGATAAAAATAATGATAACTAATAGTTTTAAGCCACCACTCTATATAACTGACCCATTTTAATATAGTATCTGAGGTCTATCTCTACTCAAGTATTCAAAAAAAGCGAGTTTCAATTGAAATTCGCTTTTTTGCTAGATAGTGTATTAACTATTAAATTGTATATCTTAGTTCAAGTGCCAGATATCTTCGTTGTACTGAGCGATAGTACGGTCAGATGAGAAGAATCCTGCTTTAGCAATGTTGACGATCACTTTATCCAACCATGCATCACGGTTTTCGTAATCAGCAAGCATTTGCTCTTTCACTTTGATGTAGTCTTCCAAGTCAAGAAGAGTCATGAACCAGTCTTTGTTGATCAATTCATTGTAAAGACGTTCCAAGCGTTCTTTCTTACCAACTGCAAGAACAGCGTCGCTCACGATAAGTCAACCAATGGTTTGATCGCTTTACGAGCGTAGAATTCGCTTGATTTGTAAGCTGATTTTGCGTAAAGGTCGATAACAGTTTCTGAATCTTCACCAAAGATGTAGATATTTTCGTCTCCAACCAACTCAGCGATTTCCACGTTAGCCCCGTCCATAGTACCAAGAGTCAAAGCTCCGTTCAACATGAATTTCATGTTACCAGTACCTGAAGCTTCTTTAGAAGCAAGTGAGATTTGTTCAGAGATATCACATGCTGGGATGAGGAAGCTTGCTGCAGTAACGTTATAGTTTTCAACCATTACCACTTGCAAGTGTGGAGCTACTGCTGGGTCGTTAGCAATCACTTCTGACAAGCAAAGAATCAAGTGGATGATGTCTTGAGCGATTGTGTAGGCAGGAGCTGCTTTACCACCAAAGAATACTGTGATTGGACGAGCAGGGATGTTACCAGCCTTGATGTCCAAGTATTTGTGAATCACATACAAAGCGTTCATTTGTTGACGTTTGTACTCGTGAAGACGTTTGATTTGGATATCAAAGATAGAGTTAGTATTGATTTCCACACCTTGGTGCTCTTTCAAGTGGCGAGCCAATTTACGTTTGTTGTGAGCTTTGATGCTTTCCAATTTCTTTGACAGCAGCCTTGTCTTCGTATGAAAGAAGGTCTTCCAATTTAGAAGCTTCATGGTGCCATTCGCGTCCAAGAATTTCATCCAAGTAGTGAGACAAGCTTGGGTTAGCATGCATGAGCCAACGACGGAAAGTAATACCGTTTGTTTTGTTGTTGAATTTTTCTGGGTAAAGATCGTAGAAAGCTTTTAACTCAGAGTTCTTCAAAATTTCTGTGTGAAGAGCGGCAACCCCGTTTACGCTGTATCCATAGTGGATATCCATGTGGGCCATGTGTACACGATCGTTTTCATCAATGATTTGAACAGCTGGATCTTTGTATTCAGCACGAACACGACGGTCCAATTCTTTGATGATTGGTACCAAGTGAGGAACCACTTCTTCCAAGAATTCAAGAGGCCATTTTTCAAGGGCTTCAGCAAGGATTGTGTGGTTTGTGTAAGCAGTCATGCTACGAACGATAGAGATTGCTTCATCAAGCTCGATACCACGTTCAGTCAAAAGACGGATCAACTCAGGAATCACCATTGATGGGTGAGTGTCGTTGATTTGTACAACTGCGTAGTCAGCAAGGTCATGCAAGTTGCTTCCTTTTTCGATTGCTTCATCGATGATCAATTGAGCACCGTTGGAAACCATGAAGTATTGTTGGAAGATACGGAGCAATTCACCTTGTTTGTCGCTATCGTCTGGGTAAAGGAAAAGAGTCAAGTTGTGAGCGATATCTGTCTTGTCAAAGTCGATACCATCTTGGATGATTGAAGAATCAACTGAATCCAAGTCAAACAAACGCAAACGGTTTTTAGTAGCAGTTTTGTAACCAGGTACATCGATATCGTAAAGAGTAGATGTCAATGTAAAGTGTGCAAATGGCACTTGGTAGCTACGGCTTGAGCGAACCAACCAGTTTTGGTCAGTCAACCAAGCGTTAGGAATAGTTTCTTGTTGGTTGTTTTTAAGCACTTGTTGGAAAAGACCGAAGTGGTAGTTCAAACCAACACCGTCACCGTTCAAACCAAGTGTAGCGATTGAGTCGATAAAGCAGGCTGCCAATCGTCCCAAACCACCGTTACCAAGTGATGGTTCCAATTCTACTTCTTCGATTTCGATCAACTCTTTACCTGCGTCAGCAAGTTCTTTTTTAACTTCGTCATAAAGACCAAGGTTAATCAAGTTGTTTGACAAGAGTTTACCAATCAAGAACTCAGCTGAGATGTAGTAAACTTTTTTCTTACCAGTGTTCACTGGTTTTTGGCTGCTTGCAAGTTTGCTGTAGTTAAGAAGAGCAAGGTAAAGCTCCTCATTGCTACATTCTGCGATAGATTTATTGTAACGATTTTGTACAAATTCTTTTAATGGTAACATTTTTATGTCTCCTGATAATGTCTTATTTCTTTAATTCTACCAAATTTTCATTGATTCGGCGATAAATTGTAGTCAAGTCAAGCAAAGTTTCTTCGACAGCAGGAGTCAGTTGATCCTCTGTCATACGCCATGACCAGTTCCCACCAAGAGTAGATGGGAAGTTCATACGAGCTGACTCATCTAGTTCTAGCAAGTCTTGCATGGTTGCAATAGCCATGAAGCTAACTGATGAAAATACTGTGCGAAGCATTGCGTGTGGCACTGTTTCATACTCTTTACGGTTCGTGTAACGAGCCATGTATTCACGAGTTGGATCGTCAATCTCATTACGGTACCAACCAAGAACTGTATTGTTATCGTGTGTTCCTGTGTACATAACAGAGTTGGCAGGTGCCAAGTGTGGGCTATCGATACTTTCGTCTTCTGGGTTGAAGGCAAATTGAAGAATCTTCATTCCTGGGAAGCCAGTGCGTTCACGTAGTTCAATAACTTCATCAGTCATGAATCCAAGGTCTTCTGCGATGATGTTCAAGTCACCAAGTTCCTCTTTAACCGCTGCAAAGAGTTTGTAGTCAGGACCTTTCACCCATTTACCAGGTGCTGCTGTTTCAGAACCAGCAGGAATTTCCCAGTAAGACTCAAATCCACGGAAGTGGTCGATACGAACGATATCGTAGATTTTGAAGCTTTCACGCAAGCGTTCAATCCACCATTTGTAGCCATCTTTGTCCATAGCTTCCCAGTCATAGATTGGGTTACCCCAGAGCTGACCAGTAGCAGAGAATTCATCTGGTGGGCAACCTGCGATGCAAGTTGCTTTCCCGTTTTCATCTGTTTTAAAGAGATGTGGATTAGCCCACATATCGCTTGAATCTTCCGCTACATAGATAGGCATATCTCCGACAATCTCGATGTGGTTTTCGTTAGCGTATGCTTTCAATTTCAACCATTGTTGGAAGAAAAGGTATTGGGTTACGCGGTGGTAAACAAGCTTGTCAGCTAATTTCTCACGGTAGCTTTCAAGAGTTGAAGTTTTACGAGCACGGGCATCTGCATCTGGCCATTCTGTCCAAGCAAGATTATCAAAATGCTCCTTGATTGCCATATACTCTGCAAATAGTTCAAGCCAAGCTTTATTTGTTGAGTAAATTTTTCAAAGCCTTTGACATCTCCGACTTCAAGGAAACGTTTGACAGCTTTCTCTAGAAGTGGACGACGTGCATAGTAGATTTTAGCGTAGTCAACTTCAGTTGGGTTGCTACCAAAGTCCACACCTTCAAGATCACTTGCTTCCAACAAACCTTGCTCCACCAAAATATCAAGGTCGATAAAATGAGTGTTTCCAGCAAAGGCTGAGAATGATTGGTAAGGAGAATCTCCATAGCTAGTTGTTCCCAAAGGAAGGATTTGCCAGTAGCGTTGCTTCGTGCGAACCAAGAAGTCAACGAAATCATAGGCGCTTTGACCAAATGATCCGATTCCGTATGCTCCTGGAAGTGATGAGATGTGCATCAACACACCGCTTTGACGTTTTTTCATATTAGCACCTCAAGTGTTTATATTGTTAATTATTTCAATTTTTGCGCAAACGTTTGCGCTAAGTAAAGTATACCCCATTTCTAAAATAAATGCAAGCGTTTGTAAAAAAACTTTTTCTCTACTTTTTATTTCCGAAATCGGAAATTCCCTATATTTTCATTTTCCCCCTCCATTTATTTCGTCTTCTATTTATGCAATCGTTTCCCTTCAATTATTTTTGAATTGAAATTTACACGATTTCCTATTTCTCTTCTATTATACAAACAATTTTAGGAATTAGCCAGTCGCAAGCTTTTTAAAATTTTTTCAAAAAAACGCTTGCAACCGTTTTCTGTTTGTGCTATACTAGGGTCATAAGGGAAAACGTTTGCGTTTCCTCGAAATTAAAATTTGTTATTCTTTAGGAGGAATACACTATGTCAACTAAATTCATGAAGAGCGCTGCTGTACTTGGTACTGCTACTCTTGCTAGCTTGCTTTTGGTAGCTTGCGGAAGCAAAACTGCTGATAAAGCAGCTGATTCTTCTGCATCAGGAAGCCAAGAAATCACTTTCTACGTTGAAGACCAATATAAAGCTTACGCTGAGAAAGTTGCTGCTGCTTATGAAAAAGAATCAGGAACTAAAGTTAACATCAAATCTGGTGACCAACTTGGTGGACTTGACAAACTTTCACTTGACAACCAATCAGGTCAAGCCGCTGACGTTATGATGGCTCCATATGACCGTGTAGGTAGCCTTGGTACTGATGGACAACTTTCAGAAGTTAAACTAAGCGACGGTGCTAAAACAGATGATACTACTAAATCTCTTGTAACAGCTGCTGACGGTAAAGTTTACGGCGCTCCAGCCGTTATCGAGTCACTTGTTATGTACTACAACAAAGACTTGCTCAAAGAAGCTCCAAAAACTTTCGCTGAATTAGAAGAACTTGCTAAAGATAGCAAATACGCTTTCGCTGGTGAAGACGGAAAAACTTCTGCATTCCTAGCTGACTGGACTAACTTCTACTATGCATACGGACTTCTTTCTGGTAACGGAGCTTACGTATTCGGACAAAACGGTAAAGATCCTAAAGATATCGGTCTTGCAAACGAAGGTTCAATCGCAGGTATCAACTACGCTAAATCTTGGTACGAAAAATGGCCTAAAGGTATGCAAGATGGAACAGCTGCTGGAAACTTAATCCAAACTTCATTCCAAGAAGGTAAAACAGCTGCTATCATCGATGGTCCTTGGAAAGCTCAAGCATTCAAAGATGCTAAAGTAAACTACGGTGTTGCTACTATCCCAACTCTTCCAAACGGAAAAGAATACTCAGCATTCGGTGGTGGTAAAGCTTGGATTATCCCATCAAGCACTAAGAACCTTGAAGGCGCACAAAAATTTGTAGACTACCTTGTATCAACTGAACAACAAAAAGCATTCTACGAAGCAACTAACGAAATCCCAGCTAACACTGAAGCACGTGCATACGCTGAAGGTAAAAACGATGAGTTGACTACAGCTGTTATCAAACAGTTCAAGAACGCTCAACCAATGCCAAACATCTCACAAATGTCAGCAGTTTGGGAACCAGCTGCAAACATGCTCTTTGACGCTGTAAGTGGCAAGAAAGATGCTAAAACAGCTGCTAATGATGCTGTAACATTGATCAAAGAAACAATCCAACAAAAATTTGGTAACTAATTGATTGATTCAAGGGAGATAATTTAAACATCTCCCTTGATTTTTAGATATATTGACAATGTTTTCAGCAATTTTGCTGATTAGCATCGAGCTCAATGCTCGTATCTTATGAAAGGAGCACTCATGGAACAACAACCAAAAAAAGCAGCCTTGCTTTCATTGATTCCTGGGTTGGGACAAATCTACAACAAACAAAAAGCTAAAGGTTTTATCTTCCTTGCTGTAACAGTGGCTTTTGTCCTCTATTTTATAGTACTTGCAGCACCTGAATTGAGCAACTTAATCACGCTCGGTGAAAAACCTGGCCGTGACAACTCTCTCTTCATGTTGATTCGTGGTGCATTCCACTCTATTTTTGTAATTGTTTATCTAGCCTTTTATATTCTCAATATTAAAGACGCTCACACTATTGCAAAACGTATCAATAATGGCATCCCTGTCCCATTGACACTTAAGGATATGATTAAAGGTATCTATGAAAATGGATTCCCTTACTTGCTTATCATTCCATCTTACGTTGCCATGACATTTGCAATCATCTTCCCGGTTATTGTAACCTTGATGATTGCCTTTACTAACTACGATTTCCAACATTTACCACCAAACAAACTCTTGGATTGGGTTGGATTGACTAACTTCACAAATATCTGGAGCTTGAGTACCTTCCGTTCAGCCTTCGGTTCTGTTCTTTCTTGGACTATTATCTGGGCTTTATCTGCATCTACTTTGCAAATCGTACTCGGTATCTTTACAGCTATTATTGCTAACCAACCATTCATCAAGGGGAAACGTATCTTTGGTGTTATCTTCCTTCTTCCTTGGGCGGTTCCAGCCTTCATCACTATCTTGACATTCTCAAACATGTTCAACGATAGTGTTGGTGCTATCAATACTCAAGTTATCCCTCTCTTTGCTAAGGTTCTTCCTTTCTTAGATGGCGTTCTTATTCCTTGGAAGACAAATCCAACTTGGACTAAAATTGCCTTGATTATGATGCAAGGATGGCTTGGTTTCCCTTATATCTACGTCTTGACTCTCGGTATCCTACAGTCTATTCCAAATGACTTGTATGAAGCAGCTTATATCGACGGTGCAAACGCTTGGCAAATTCCGTAACATCACTTTCCCAATGATTTTGGCCGTTGCGGCGCCTACTTTGATCAGCCAATACACCTTCAACTTCAACAACTTCTCTATTATGTACCTCTTCAATGGTGGTGGTCCTGGTAGTGTCGGTGGTGGAGCTGGTTCAACCGATATCTTGATCTCATGGATCTACCGTTTGACAACTGGTACAGCTCCTCAATACTCTATGGCAGCTGCAGTTACCTTGATTATTTCAATCATCGTCATCTCTATTTCTATGATTGCATTCAAGAAACTACACGCATTTGATATGGAGGACGTCTAAGATGAATAACTCAGTCAAAATCAAACGTAGACTGTCTCAAACCCTTACTTATCTTTACTTAATTGGACTTTCAATCGTTATTATCTATCCTCTTTTAATCACGATTATGTCAGCCTTTAAGGCCGGTAACGTTGTGGCCTTCAAACTCGACAGCAATGTCAATTTCAGTCTTGATAACTTCAAAGGGCTCTTTACAGAAACCTTGTACGGCACATGGTACCTCAACACTTTGATTATCGCTTTGATCACTATGGTTGTTCAGACAAGTATTATCGTACTTGCTGGTTATGCCTATAGCCGTTACAACTTCTTGGCTCGTAAACAAAGTTTGGTCTTCTTCTTGATTATCCAAATGGTGCCAACAATGGCCGCTTTGACTGCCTTCTTCGTTATGGCCCTCATGTTGAACGCCCTTAACCAAAGTTGGTTCCTCATCTTCCTCTACGTTGGTGGAGGTATCCCGATGAATGCTTGGTTGATGAAAGGTTACTTTGACACCGTGCCAATGTCTCTTGATGAGTCTGCAAAACTTGATGGTGCAGGACATTTCCGCCGCTTCTGGCAAATCGTTCTCCCTCTTGTTCGCCCAATGGTTGCTGTACAAGCACTCTGGGCCTTCATGGGACCTTTCGGAGACTATATCCTCTCTAGTTTCTTGCTTCGTGAAAAAGAATACTATACAGTTGCCGTTGGTCTACAAACCTTCGTCAGCAATGCGAAGAACTTGAAGATTGCCTACTTCTCAGCAGGTGCTATCCTCATCGCTCTTCCAATCTGTACACTTTTCTTCTTCTTGCAAAAGAACTTCGTTTCAGGACTTACAAGCGGTGGCGACAAGGGGTAATATACCCCCGCCACCCTTTTTCATTTTTGAACTTGTACATCGATTGTCTGGTTAGAAACAAGAGCTTGCTGAGATTACCTTGTTAGTTAGTGGACGAATCATAACAAACATTCACTTTTAACAAGGATTCTACTATCCCCGCTTGAAATAAAAAACATTTCTCTATATAATACTCGTATAGAAAAATGCCTATAGAAAGAGATTTATGTTACCATATCCATTTTCTTATTTTAATAGTATTTGGGGATTTCGTAAGCCCCTATCTCATCGTTTTGGTCTAAACTGGTTTCAACTGATTTTTACCAGTATTTTCTTGATTAGCTTATCCATGGTGCCTATTGCTATCCAGAACAGTTCTCAGGAAACCTATCCTTTAGAGACGTTCATCGATGATGTCTATGCTCCATTGACGGACGAAGTCGTTCAGAATCTAGCTACCAATGCTCAGATTGTAGATGGAAAACTAAGCTATACCGGTTCGACTCCTCATCAAACTTCTGTACAAATCGGAGCTACTGCTAGTTCAAGTTTCCCTGAGGAATTACTTCTTAGCTTTGAACCCGAGCAACTCGTCATCAGTAAGCAAGGGAAAGAACTAACCAGCATTCGCTATCATGCTATCACAACTGATAGTTTCCAAAGCAAGGAAAGCTTGACTCAGGCTATTTCAAAAGACTGGTATCAACAGAACCGCGTCTATATCAGCCTCTTCTTGGTCTTAGGTGCTAGTTTTCTCTTTGGACTTAATTTTTTCATTGTAGCTTTAGGTGCTAGCCTTCTGCTCTACTTCACGAAAAAATCTCGTCTCTTCTCATTTAAGACCTATAAAGAGTGCTATCATTTTATTTTGAACTGTTTAGGATTACCAACTTTACTGACCATGATTCTAGGTCTTTTGGGGCAGAATATGGCAACTTTGATTACTGTTCAAAACATTTTATTTGTTCTATATCTGGTCACTATCTTTTATAAGACTCATTATCGTGATCCAGACTACAAAAAGTAGGAGATTATTATGCCTGTTACGATTAAAGACGTGGCCAAAGCTGCAGGAGTTTCTCCTTCAACCGTAACCCGTGTTATTCAAAACAAATCAACCATTAGCGATGAAACCAAAAAACGAGTTCGAAAGGCTATGAAGGAACTCAACTATCATCCTAATCTAAATGCTCGAAGTCTTGTTAGCAGTTATACCCAAGTTATTGGCTTGGTCCTTCCTGACGACTCAGATGCCTTCTATCAAAATCCTTTCTTCCCATCTGTCCTCCGTGGTATCGCCCAAGTCGCCTCTGAAAACCACTACGCCATTCAGATTGCGACTGGTAAGGATGAGAAAGAGCGTCTTAAAGCTATTTCTCAGATGGTCTATGGAAAACGTGTGGATGGGCTTATCTTCTTGTATGCTCAAGAAAATGATCCCTTGGTGCAACTGGTTGTCGAGGAGCAATTCCCCTTCCTCATTCTTGGAAAATCACTTTCTCCCTTCATTCCACTTGTTGATAATGATAATGTCCAAGCTGGTTTTGATGCGACAGAGTATTTCATCAAAAAAGGATGTAAGCGAATTGCCTTTATCGGAGGTACTAAGCGACTCTTCGTAACACTAGACCGTCTGACAGGTTACGAGCTAGCTCTAAAACAACACCAACTTCCTCTCGATGCTAATCTGACTTACTTTGCTACTGAATTTCTTGAAGATAATGGTTATCGCTTTAGTAGACTTCTCTTCAAACACAATCCAAATATTGACGCTATTATTACCATTGATAGTCTCCTTGCTGCAGGGGTCTGTGATTACATCGCAAAACACCAACTGGATGTCCCTGTCCTCAGCTTCGACTCAGTCAATCCCAAGCTCAACTTGGCAGCCTATGTCGATATCAATAGTTTGGAGCTTGGTCGTGTTTCCTTTGAAACTATTCTCCAGATCATCGATGATGCTAAAAACAACAAACAAATTTGTTACCGCCAGTTGATTGCCCACAAAATCGTTGAAAAATAAAAACCAACTCTCTATTTGAGTTGGTTTTTTTGTATCCTATTTACCTGAACGACTAGTTTTCAACTTCGACAAATCGCCCAAGAATATGGACATTTTCTGAGACAGATACAAAGGCTGTTGGATCTACTTGTTTCATGATGAGTTTAAAATCATTAAACTCTGCGCGAGTGATAACCGTAATCAAAACAGCCTTACGCTCATGGTTATAGGTCCCTTCCGCATCGTGAATCATGGTCGCACCACGGTGCAATTTATGATGGATTTTCTCAATCACTGCGTCAGGATTGCTAGTGACGATCATGGCCTGCATGCGTTTCTGTTTGGTGAAAACTGCATCTGTTACACGGCTGGAGACAAAGATCGTAATCATGGAATAAAGGGCATATTTCCAACCAAAGGTCAAGCCAGCAATCAGCATGATTGTCCCATTCACTAGGAAGGAGATACTTCCGACGTTACGACCTGTTTCTTACGAATAGTCAGACTGACAATATCTGTTCCACCACTGGAGATGTTATGGCGTAAAGCAAAGCCGATTCCCAGTCCCATGACGACTCCCCCAAAAAGGGCATTGATGATTGGATCCTCTGTCAAGACCACCACTGGCACAAACTGGATAAAGAGCGAGCTCATGGATACCGTGATAAAGGTAAAAATCGTAAACTTATGTCCAATTTGGTACCAGGCTAAAATCATCAGCGGGATATTGATAGCGTAAAATGCTACTGAAATTGGGAAATAAAAGCCAAACAAGTGATTACTAAGCGCAGAAATGATCTGAGCCAAACCTGTTGCTCCACTTGAATAAACATGTCCTGGTTGGAAGAAAAAATTGACAGCTACTGCTGATAGAAAACCATATACTAGAGAAGCTGAAATTTTTTCATCGTATTTTTCTCGAGAGATACTTTGCAAAACACGCAAAATCTTCACCCGATGAGCAAAGCGGCGTAGATAATAGTGCCACTTTTTAGTTAGTTTCGTTTGTTTCATCTTGTTCTACTTGTAGATTGAGTTCTTCTAATTGTTTAAGAGCTACTGTTGATGGCGCTTGTGTCATTGGATCTGTCGCCTTGTTGTTCTTAGGAAAGGCAATGACTTCACGGATGTTATCTTCGCCTGCTAAGAGCATGACAAAGCGGTCAAGACCGATCGCCAAGCCACCGTGTGGTGGGAATCCATAGTCCATGGCTTCCAAAAGGAATCCAAACTGGTCATTAGCTTCTTCAGCTGAGAATCCAAGGGCCTTGAACATACGTTCTTGGAGCTCTTTTTGATTGATACGAAGGCTACCACCACCAAGTTCATAACCGTTCAAGACGATGTCGTAGGCAATGGCACGAACCTTGGCCAAATCACCTTCTAGTTCATGAGCAGTATCTGCTTGAGGAAGCGTAAATGGATGGTGGGCGCTCATATAACGACCTTCTTCTTCAGACCATTCAAACATTGGCCAGTCAACTACCCAGAGGAAGTTAAATTTGTTGTTATCAATCAAGCCAAGCTCTTTAGCAATACGTCCACGAAGGGCCCCAAGTGTTGCATTGGCTACTTCAAGCGTATCAGCCACAAAGAGAACCAAGTCTTTATCTTCAAGACCAAGCGCACTTGTTAAATCGCCTTGAATGCTAGTCAAGAACTTAGCAACTGGACCGTTTAATTCACCGTCGACAACCTTGACCCAAGCAAGACCTTTAGCACCATACTGTTTGGCTACTTCTGTCATCTTATCGATATCTTTACGTGAGTAGTTGTCTGCTGCGCCTTTGACGACAATGGCTTTAACAGCAGGAGCTTCTGAGAAGACTTTGAAATCAACACCTTTGACTACTGCTGTCAAGTCCTGAAGCAACATCTCAAAACGAGTATCAGGCTTGTCAGAACCATAAAGAGCCATGGCATCATCATACTTCATACGAGGGAATGGCAGTGTTACTTCAATCCCTTTTGTTTTCTTCATCACGCGCGCAATCAAGCCTTCTGTGATATCTTGGATTTCTTGCTCAGTAAGGAATGAAGTTTCCAAGTCAACCTGGGTAAATTCAGGCTGGCGGTCACCGCGCAAGTCTTCGTCACGAAAACATTTGACGATTTGGTAGTAACGGTCAAATCCAGCATTCATCAACAACTGTTTTGTAATCTGCGGACTTTGAGGAAGTGCGTAAAAATGCCCTTTATTGACACGAGATGGCACCAAGTAGTCACGCGCCCCTTCTGGTGTTGACTTAGAAAGGAATGGCGTTTCCACATCGATAAATTCCAACTCGTCCAAGTAGTTGCGGATAGAATGTGTTACCTTGGCACGAAGCTTAAGGTTTTCCAACATCTCTGGACGACGAAGGTCAAGGTAGCGGTAACGTAGGCGTGTATCGTCGTTTGCCTCAATGCCATCCTTGATTTCAAATGGTGTTGTTTGGCTGTATTAAGCACAGCAAGAGCCGTTACATTCAGTTCAACCGCTCCAGTCGCCAGTTTATCATTTGCCTGCTCACGTGCTGCAACCTGACCTGTCACCTCGATGACAAATTCACTACGAAGGCTTTCAGCTGTTGCCATCACATCTGCAGAAACTTTTTCAGGGTTGATAACCAACTGCATGATCCCTTCACGGTCACGAAGGTCGATAAAGATCAATCCACCCAAGTCACGACGACGGGCAACCCATCCTTTCAAGGTAATTTCTTGTCCGATGTGCTCCTCACGAACACGACCAGCATACATACTACGTTTCATGTTTTCTCTCCTCTTGTATTCTGTTACTATTTTACCATAAAAGCGCAGGCTCTTCATGAAAATCAGCAGAAAAGTTGAGAGAATCCTCTTATAAATGAAAAAATCCAGCAAAGTCATTCGCTGGATTTAGGTTTTCTTTATTTTTTACGCTTTTCAGCAATCCCTTCTGTTTTCTTAGGAAGGACAATTTCTGTCACATAAGCTGTCGCAAATCGTATCACTCCTGCGATAGGAGCAAAGATAATCGCTAGATTGTTATAAAAGAAATCCCCCTTAATGAAATAGACAAGTAGGCCGATGACAAAGAAGAGAAATACAGCCTGAATAACTGCTAATAATAGTACTCGTTTCATGATTTCCTCCTGAGTCTATTATAGCATGACTATCATTAAAAATGCGATTAAATTATTCAAAGCATGTAGGGCTATACTATAAGCCAAACCACCTTTACTGATATAAGCCAAGCCCATGCTAAATCCAAGTGAAGCATAAACTAGGAACTGTAGTGGAGTTCCAGGAAAATGAACAAGAGCAAAAATGAGACTACTTACAAGAAGAAAGATAGCTGTTTGCTTGATGTTATCTTGCTGAGGGAAGACAAAGCGAGCTAACATACCTCTAAATGTTAACTCTTCTGTCAGAGGTGCAAAGACAACCACCATAAAGAAAGAGAAAAGAGGTTGATTATGAGTCAATTCTTCTACCATCTTTTGATTGACTGATGGATCATGTGGTAAAAAGTTTTCTGCAACAATGACAAGGACCCATACCAAAGCTGGTAGCCAGATGTATTTGTTAAGGGCCGTTTTTTCTATTGTAACAGTTCCTGTCTTATACCACTTGTAGGTAACGAAGGTGAAGATTCCTGCTAATAAGACATAAACAGGGACAGCAACGTAGCTAGGTGCTCCCAATATCAAGGTGGCTAAACCTACGCCCTGAATAAAACTATAGACCATAAGAAATGATAAGAAGGCAAGGCTATACCAGCCGATATTTTTAAGTGTTTTCATAATATTCTCCTATTTGAAATAACGTTTTGTTTTGCGCAATTGTGCAACATTGGTATACAAATGGATGACAACTGCCACCAGCAGAGCAACCAACTGTACTTGACCTAATACTACAGATAGAACTACTAAGACAACGTAGATACCAGGAATGAGGAGCTGATTGACCTTGAACAAGATCAAGTAAGCTTCTTCCATCTCAGCCTGTTTCTCCCTCATCATAAGTATCGAGGTAGTCCAAAATTTCCTTGGGAGTCGCCATAACAGAAAGTTTGTAGTTACGAATCTTGCTGGTGATTTTTAGGCAGTAAACACCCGCCCAGATACCCACAACTATCACCAATAAGGTTCCAAGTGATGGACCGAAACTTCCTATATTTATAAGTAGGCAGGATAGCATACTAATTTGGCACACATTCCAAGCTACTGTACCATAATCTAAGAAGCGATACATGTCAAGGTAGTCTTGCTCATTTCCTTCATCCTCTTCCTCTCTTTGATAGTTTTGATAAGCCTGATGGCTTTTTCTAATGAAATAAAAGGTTACAGTTGCTGTAATCAGACCTAGACCAAGAAAAATTGAGTACAAGGCAATGATTACTTGAGCTTGAGTGATCCCTAAAGGATTAACACTAAGGAAACCAGCAAGTATTCCTAATAAAATTCCTGCAAGAAAAAGCTTCAGTGCAAAAATGATATGTTTCTTTTCCATCTTTCAACCTCTTTCTAAAACAAGCCAGACAACCATTGACCAAAAGCTTTTCCTGATTCAAAAATAGCGGTCAGGCCTTCTGTTCCAAGTGACACCAAAATCAAACAAACAGCAAGTAAGAGAATAGCTTGATTTCTAGCTTTTTTTGCTCCATCCCCCAAGGGTTCATTACCAAGCCAACCTGCTAGATAAGCATAGGCTGTAACTGTTAAAATACCAATCTCTGTAGAAGAGAGAAACAACAAGACTGTCACCAAACGAACGATGTTGGCTTGAATGTTAAAATAATTTCCTAAACCTGCACAAACACCGGCAAGTGCTTTGTTCTCTGTATCGACTTGAAAACCTGCTAAAAACTCTTTCATAACTTTTCTCCTTTTAGGATCTCTTTAAACTTTATCTTTCTCTCTACCCATCTAAAGACTAATAGTAAAACTATGTTAATCCAGAAGAGGTATTTACTTTCAACAATTGTAAACCAACCAAATAGGCTTCCAATCATAGCCAAAAGATTTACGATAAACACAACTATAGATAGATAATAAATCACTTTATACTTGTTCATCACTCATCCTCCTCTAAGCGAAAGACCGATTCGACTGGCTCATGGAATATCTGAGCAATCTTCAGGGCAATGACGATGGATGGCGTGTACTCATCCCGCTCAAGCAAGCTGATGGTTTGCCTGGACACGCCAGCTAGTTTGGCCAGCTCTGTTTGATTCAGGCCATCACGAGCCCGAAGCTCTTTTAGACGATTTTTTAGCATGCCTTTTTTCTCCTTTGTTCTTTATCTTGATTTCATTGTAACACATCTTTTTATTTTTGACAAGCATATTTGTCAAAAAGTTTAAGATTTTTGTCATTTTGTAAAAAAAAAAAGGTCAGGAATGGTATCCTGACAGTATTTTTTTAGTTGATAAAAGATTGCTTACCCAGCTGATGAAGCGCCTTGATTTTCTTTCAGCTGCTTTTTATCATCTTTTTTGTAATCTCTTCTGACGATATAAAGCGTTGTTAGACTGATGAGAGTCAATACAGCACCTGTAACCCTTCCTTTTTGGGAAAAGACAAATTCTACTTTGTGTTGTCCGGAAGTAATCGGGAATGAAATAAAGCTGTTCCATGCTTTTGTCACAGGGACATCCTTGCCATCTACTTTTCACCTTTCCAACCCTCACTATAAGGAATAGAGGTCATCATGTATTTACTGTCGTCAGTAATATTCACTGAACCGACGATATGAGTATTCGAGAATTTCTCAACTTGTAGACCTTGTTCCTTCCGCTTTTCTAAAGCACTTTGAATTTGACTGATTTCTGCGCGGTAAACTCCTGCATTTGAAAGGTCAACCTTATCTGTTTTAAAGCGGAACTCCAGTACAGACTCTTGATTTTCTGCATTGTCAGCGATTTGCCATAGTTGACGTTGCGTATTTCTCTTAGAATGAGTGAACCACTTGCCGTTCAGAAGGACGGAGTAATCTTTCTCTGAATTTAGACTTGCTGGTACGAAGAAGTAATAGGTCAAGTTTGTTCGCGGAGTAATTCGGTAGCGAACGATTGCATCCTTAGAAGAATCCACCCGCTTGTAGACTGCAGTTCCTTTTTCTTTGTCGACATTTTCCTCAGTAAGATTTTCTGTTTCAACATCTCCGTAAGCTAGGGGTTTGAAGTAGTCGAGATAATTCTCTTCGCCTTTTTTCACACCTTCCATAGAGTTAAGGATGATATTTTGATTTTGGATAGCGTTGTTTCTGCCAAAGTTAATGTTTCTTACCAAATCATTTGTTCCATAGGCTAATGGGAAAGAATTTGGATTTTCGTACACGATATAACGTTCATCTTCATAAACCTTCTGCGTGAAATAACGCTGCATATCAAAACGACTTGCAAAACGTGTGAAATACATTCTCTCAGGATGAGCTTCTTTCTCAGTAGGATCCAGGTCTTTGACATCCATATAGTAGCGAACACCGTATAAGGCATCTGTCAGAGGAGTTCCATTTTCGTATTCAATTGCTTCATCGCCCGCTTGATCCCCCATATAGGCAAAGTGATTCATAGTGGACCTCTCCAAATTTGAACTAAAAGTACTCAAACCTGGATAACCTATCAGAGATGGAGTTGTTCGAGAATAGGCAAAGGTCGTTGCAATTCGATAGAAAGGCTGATCTGCGTTTTCTTGGATTTTATCTGTCACACGTTTAACTGAGAGCGTTCCGTCCACAAATTCATCAATATTTGCATAACTAAAGGTCACTTGTGATAGATAGGCATTGTATCCTAGCTCAAATACTGTCAGAGTTGATAACAAGACAACAGCTAATCGAATCATTCGTGGGCGTAGCAAGGCCAGTACACCTAAGTAAATGAGTAGAGTTAAGACTACACGAGAAAAGAGATAACCTGTTTGCAACAATAACAGCAATACCACCACAGATCCAGCCGCAATCACCAATACCCTTTCCTTTTCTTTCTGGGACTTGGCAGAGCGTTCCCAGTATAGATAAAATCCTATAGCTGTAGCTGATACAACCAGTGTCACAATGGCAATAAAATGGCTATTGATAAACAGAGTTAGAGCCTCAGGTTGTTTTTTGGGTAGATAGGTAAAGTCTTTAGTATAGAGGTAGATTGCCGATAAGACTAGGGCTACAACTGATAGCAATTTCCCTCGGCGAGAGATTCTAAATTTCTCTTTTAACGCTTGATAGGCTAGAAGCAGCATGAAGAAAGAGAATAACCATGAGAAGCGGAAGAAGAATCCGGCAGGGTTCTGTCCCATATGCCAAATCTTACTAACAAATTCGTTTACAAAGGAAGTAAAGAAGATGAGAGTAACCACTCCCGCAGCCCATCTTCTTTCTTTGACTATCCTTCTTGATAAAAAGTACAAGATAAAGCCGATAAACCCGAGAGCTCCAATATAGATATTTGGCAGGTTTGGTCCAGCTGCCCAACCTGATTGCGCATCAAAGCCCCCGATAGTTAGTTTGGATAAAATGTCTAAGGGATTAATCTGAAAGGCCATGGAAAATGTCATGGCTCCTCCTGCTTGTCCCTTACTTTCAATCAAGTTGAAAAATACGGGAACTAATAATATTGAAGCAGCCGCAACCCCTAGGATAGAGTAGAGAAATACATCCCATAAGGGTTGAAGGTAGTGTTTGAGTTTTACTTTCCATGTCCCCTCAATAGAAAAACGAGGCGAAAGATAATAGCAGGCATACAAAACGACAAATAGCGATATCATATAGCCCATGTAGAATTGAAGGAATACCGTTAAGCCTAGTACAAAGGCATATGGATAAGCCGCTTTACCATCTAACAACCGCTCTAGATATAGGATGACAAGAGGAAGCATGAACATGGCATCATAAAAGATAACATTCATCTGGTAGGATACCAACATACCAGACAGGGCATAAGCTGTCGCAAACAAGGGAACCATCCATCGTTTTGACTCTGCACCCTTATAACGTTTAATTAAGAGATGAGCAAAGGAAAGTCCAAAAGCTCCATATCTGAGCCAGATTGTTAGAAAAACAGATAACCCTATATATTTTAAAGGCAGCAGAACATAAATAACATTGAAAGGGCTCATCAAATAATAGCCCAACTCACCAACCATATCTCCACCTATAGATTTAGTAAAGGAATATGTCAGACTACTTAAATCACCAGATAGAATGGCATTCTTTAGCAATCCATAAAAACTAATGTACTGCTGATCAAAGACAACGGTCATTAAACTTTTATTTCCAAAAGGATAGCTCCCCATGAAAAACCATACCACCAGCATGATGGTCATCGGTAGCAAGGCACTACTGACATAAAGAACACCCTTCGGATATTTTTCCTTTAATTTCTGCCAATGTGTCAACCAATTTTCCATTATTGATTTCTCCTCTATGTTTTTAACCAACTTCTGTTTGCTGTTTGCTACCGGCTACGTTAGCTGGTATTGTAATGTTGGCTTTGTGACTTCGTGATAAGTGGGGTTTCCCCTTGAAAAGGGAAGGATAGGTATCTACTACTCCATCATTTTAACATTTAAAAAAGAGAGAGCAATGCTCTCTCCTCTCTAAAGAAACTTATCTAATATTATTTAGTAAATTTACGTTTCATTACTACAGTACCTGACAAGATTACCACACCTGCCAATACAAGTACTAGGCTTGTAGCTTCACCAGTAAATGGAAGAGTTGGTCCTTCTTCTGTTGTAGTTGAACGACCTGGTTCTGGAGTTGTAGTTGTTCTACCAGCACCATCTCCATCTCCGTTTCCTGGACGACCTGGTTCTTCAGTAGTAGTGGTGGTTGTTGTAGTTGTTGTTGTAGTGCTACCGTCACCTCTACCATGTGGGTTATGATATTCTGTTGTTGTAGTCGTTGTTGGAGCTTCAGTTGTTGTTGGAGCTTCAGTTGTTGTTGGAGCCTCAGTCGTTGTTGGAGCTTCAGTTGTTGTTGGAGCTTCAGTTGTTGTTGGAGCTTCAGTTGTTGTTGGAGCTTCAGTTGTTGTTGGAGCCTCAGTCGTTGTTGGAGCTTCAGTTGTTGTTGGAGCTTCAGTTGTTGTTGGAGCTTCAGTTGTTGTTGGAGCTTCAGTTGTTGTTGGAGCTTCAGTTGTTGTTGGAGCCTCAGTTGTTGTTGGAGCTTCAGTCGTTGTTGGAGCTTCAGTCGTTGTTGGAGCTTCAGTTGTTGTTGGGGCTTCAGTTGTTGTTGGAGCTTCAGTCGTTGTTGGAGCCTCAGTTGTTGTTGGAGCTTCAGTCGTTGTTGGAGCTTCAGTCGTTGTTGGAGCTTCAGTCGTTGTTGGAGCTTCAGTCGTTGTTGGAGCTTCAGTTGTTGTTGGAGCTTCAGTCGTTGTTGGAGCTTCAGTTGTTGTTGGAGCTTCAGTTGTTGTTGGAGCCTCAGTTGTTGTTGGAGCTTCAGTCGTTGTTGGAGCTTCAGTCGTTGTTGGAGCTTCAGTCGTTGTTGGAGCTTCAGTCGTTGTTGGAGCTTCAGTTGTTGTTGGAGCTTCAGTCGTTGTTGGAGCTTCAGTTGTTGTTGGAGCTTCAGTCGTTGTTGGAGCTTCAGTCGTTGTTGGAGCTTCAGTTGTTGTTGGAGCTTCAGTCGTTGTTGGAGCTTCAGTTGTTGTTGGAGCTTCAGTTGTTGTTGGAGCCTCAGTTGTTGTTGGAGCTTCAGTCGTTGTAGTTGTAGTGGTTGTTGTAGTTGTTGTAGTTTGACCTTCACCTTCACCAGACGCAGTGTAGATTAGGGTTTTAGCTGGATAACTACGTTCGTTAGGGAAGTTTTCAGCTTTCCACTTGATGACGTTGTTAACTACATCACCTTTTTTCTTAGCTTCAGTCAACTCAGTAGTGTACTCCAAGTACATTGGCCAGTTCCAGTTGTCACCAAAGTTGATAGTGAAACCAGTGATTTGACCTGCAGCGTTCGTAGTATACTCAGCTTTCTTAGTGAAGTTGTCAGTTGGGTCAAGTTTTGTAAGTTGTTCTTCGCTTTCGATAGCTTTAGGTTGAGTTGCGTAACGTACAGCACGAAGGCTTCCTTTTACCAATACTTGTCCGTCAGCAAGCTCATCCGTGATAACCATCTTGTTCAATTTATCTTGAGCAGCGTTCAAGATAACTTTCCACTTGATACGTTTAGGATTTTGTGGGTCTTGGTATCCATACTTGTATTCGTATTGACCAATTGCAGTAGAATCTGGCTCGTAAGTCAAGTTGTATGTTTGCTCACCATACTTGAATGTCTTTTTACCAGACTCAGTAACATTACCAGCATTTACAACGATGTCGTATTTCAATGACATTCTCTTGTTTTGTGGGTTTTTAGAGAAATAGTCAGTGAATGTTACTGTTGTTTTACCAGTAGCTGGGTCTGCAACTGCATTACCAATGATGTCAGATCCGTTTTTGATTGGGAATTCTGACTTAACAGGCCAGCTCAATTCTTTTGGCAAGTCAAGAACAAGTGTATCACCTGCATTGATTGCTTGAGAATCTGGGAAAATAATGCTGTTTGTAGCTTCCATGGCTTGACCTCTACCTACTTTTGTATCAGCAGTAATGGCTTTACCATCGAGGGTAATAGTCGTGTTGTTGGTATAGTTTGTAACTTCAGCACCAAAGACTGTCGTCAATGTTGTCAATGAAAGAACAAAGATACTTACAAACGCCAAGATGCGTGTAACGCTCTTTTGTGAAATCTTCATCACATAAACTCCTTTAATTTAATCAGATATATCATAGCATTTTTTTAGAATATACTGGCAAGTCTTTTTTTCGACTTTTTTTCAGTTTTTTTATAAAAAAATATTCAGTTTTTTTAGTTTTCCATTGTGCTTTTTTTATACAATAATTGTCTTTAAAAATTGTCTTTTTTTATTTTTTTAAGGCCAATAAATGTTAAGAACATCATCAGAATTCCAATAAGGCTTAACCACCAGTTCGACTGTTGGCCAGTCTCTGGCAAGAAATTATCTTGGACCACTGGCGCCTCAGCTGTTTGAGGCTCTTGAGCCGAAACTGCTAATGGCTTCAGCTCCTCCTCCTGTTTAGGAGATGGAACTGTTGGGTTGTTGCTATCAGCTGGTGCTGATGGTTTTTGCCTTTGGTTGTTCAACCAGTGTTCCAATCTCAGTAATTTCTACTTGTGGTTCTTCAAGGACTTCTGAGCGAATCAACTCTTTCTTGATGACAACTCCATCCTGCAAAGTCAAACGATACATATATTGACGTTTTCCTGGTTTACCTTTTTGTAGAAGAATTTGTGTACCTTTAGCAAACTTAGGATTTGCAACTATTTGTTTTTCAAAGTCAATCTCTTCTACTTGGATGTTTTCTTCTATAATTATAGAAGAAACTTGCTTGGTTCCGATCTCAGTGATCTCTGCTTGTGGTTCTTCTAGGATTTCTGAGCGAATCAATTCTTTCTTGATCACAACTCCGTCCTCAAGAGTCAAGCGATACACATCTTGTCGTCTACCTGCCTTGCCTTCTTGTAAAACATTCACAGTTCCTTTTGCTAGCTCTGCATTTTCAACTGTTTGTTTCTCAAAGGCTACTTCTTCTACTTGGATGAGCTCCTCTGTTGTAATAGTAGGGAGTTGTTTTGTTCCAACTAAGATTACACGAGTAACTGCCTTTCTGATAACCTTGGTATCTACCAATGTAGAAGAGCGTTCTTCATCATTGAAGTAGTATTTTTCAAAAGTCTTATGGATCAGTCCATCTTGGCCTTCTTGGAAGACTTTAGTGACACCTTCTTGCAAAGTATCGTCATTGCGATATTCTGTCTGATGAGTAATGACCTCATCCTCAGTCACCAAGACTGTACGCTCAACTCCAGTACCCACTACAACGACTTTGTTAACAGGGTGAGTCGTGATGACAGTTCTTAGATGCTCACGTTGAGTTTCTTTACCATTGACATAGGTTACTTGGTAGTAGTCAGTTTGACTTCCTTCTTGGCCTTCTACTTCGACCAAACGATAGTTCACAGGCTTAGACTTATCTTCCCGAACGATGGTGTTGTATGGGATTCCACTTGTGAAGCTGATCTCCTTGGTTTCAGTAACTTGAGAACCGATATGGATAATCTGTTCGAGTGCTGGACGCAACTCTTTGACGCTAATCAAGTCCGTCTTGACTAAGATGCCATCTTTATAAGTAAGCTGATAAATTTTTTCTACTAAGCCAGCACGACCTTCTTGAACAAGCTTACGTTCACCCTTTGGAATGTTTTCATCAATAACGGTAACTGTTCTAAAGTTAGTCTCTTCAGTTCGCGTTTCCTGCTTCACTTTAACATTTGGAACATGTTTTGTTCCTACTAAAATGATGGTCGGAACTGCTTCCCTAACAGTTTTACTTTCGATTAGTTTTGAAGAACGTTCTTCGTCATTGAAGTATTGCTTCTCAATCGTCTTACGGATCAGTCCATCTTGACCTTCTTGGATGATTTTTGTTTCACCCTCTGGAAGAGTGTCATCATTACGGAACTCCGTTGGACTTGTGATTCGCTCTTCCTGAATTTCGAACATTGTACGCTCGATTCCAGAACCTTCAACTAAGACTTTATTAACAGGCTGAACTGTAATGACCGTTCTGAGGTGTTCACGTTTTGTTTCCTTACCATTGACGTAAGTTACTTGATAGTAGTCTGTTTGAATTCCTTCTTGGCCCTCTACTTCAACAAGGCTGTAACCAACTGGCTTGGTCTTGTCCTTACGAATAATGACATTGTAAGGAATTGGACTTGTAGTGTTGATTTCTTTAGTTTCAGTGACTTGAGTACCAATATGGATAATCTCGTCTTGGACTTTCTGAATTTCCTTGCTACTGATCAAGTCTGTCTTAATCAAGACGCCGTCTTTGTAGGTTAGTTGGTAGATTTTTTCAATAAGACCAGTTCGGCCTACTTGGACCACCTTAGTCTCACCTTTTGGTAGATCTGGATCTTCGATATTTTGAGTCTTATAAGCAATCTTCTCAGTTTGAGTATCCTGTTCTACCTTGATAGTTGGTACATGTTTTGTACCTACTAAGATGATCGTTGGCGTTGCTTCTTTGATTAGTTTGCTGTCTACTAATTTCGTAGAACGCAATTCGTCATTGAAGTATCGTTTTTCAATCGTCTTACGAAGGAGTCCTTCCTCACCAACTTGAGAAATCTTCGTTTCACCTTCTGGAAGAGTGTCATCATTTCGATACTCAGTTGTGCTTGTAATCTTATCTTCTTGAATTTCAAAGAGGGCACGTTCTACTCCGGCACCTTCGACAATCACCTTGTCAACAGCTTCTTTAACGACTGTTGTCTTGAGGTGTTCACGTTTTGTTTCAGTGCCATTGATGTAGGTTACTTTATAGAGGTCTGACTTCTCACCGTCTTGACCTTCTACCTCAGTCACTCGGTAGCCAATTGGCTTCGTAGTGTCTTTGCGAACCTTAATGGTAAATGGAATTGGACTTGTCTCGCTTGCTTCTCTAATTTCTTTGATACGAGTTCCAACTTGGATGATCTCATCTACTGGATCTGTAGTGATGTTAGATTCTACAAATGTACGAGATGTCTCTTCTCCATTCACTTTCGTTACAGAGTAACGATTTGTTTCTGGCCTTTCTTACCTGCCTGGATAACCTTAGTTGTCCCTGCAGGAAGTTGGTCTGAAAACTCTTTGAGAGTATTGTAATCGATTGACTCTGTCTCATCTACAAGCTCAGTTGTTTCCACGATAGGTGTCGCATTTCCGACACGAACGACACGGTTGACTGCATCTGTAATCTTATGTTCAGAAACGATGGTACGGCTGATTTCTTTACCATTTCGATAGCTTACCAAGAAAGTACGGATAATTTGTCCTGGAGTTCCTTCTTCATCGACGACACTTTCTCCTGCTGGAAGTGTATTGTCTGAGACATAAACCGTCTTGAATGGAACATCAACTTGCTCATCCACTGTACGTTCTGTCATCTTAGAAGTACCGATTACTGTGATTTCGTCTACAGCTTTTGGATCCTCAACTTTTGAGATTTCTTTACGAGCAACTTCGACATCGTCCTCATAGGTAACTTCATAAGTTGTTGTGATGGTACCAGGAGATCCAACTTGAGTAATCTTGCTGTAGCCTTCTGGTTGGGTTTCATCTTTTTCAATAACCTTGTTGAAGTCTTTTTCTTCGACAACAACTACGGATCTGATTGACACAACCACCCCTAGACCTTTAACAACGATCTTGTCCTTCTTCTCTTTAAGGACATTTTCATTGACCAAGGTACGGTCAACGAGTTCATCATTGAGGTAAGTAAGTTTGTATTGACTTTCAATACGACCTTTTTCACCTTCCTGACGGACTTCTTCGTAGCCTTTTGGTTTCGTGTAGTCGTATTCGATTACAGTTTCAAAGTCTACATCCTTGACATCAGTAGTGTATTCTACTTTTTCTACTGCACTACCAACTGTGATAATGCGTTTGACTGGTTGGTCAATCACTGTTTCAGACGTCAACGTCTTACCAACTTCCTTACCATTCAATTTTCTGATTTGGTAAGTCTTTTCAACAGAACCATTCTTACCAGCTTGATTTTCAAATTGATAAGTCTTAGGTTTTGTTGGGTCCGTTCTGATCTCAGTTTCGTATTCAACAGTTTCTTTCTCAGTAACAGTTTCAAATGTTTCTGTCGCTGTACCAATCAAAACGATTTCTCTCGTAGGCTCTTGAATTACTTCCTCAGATTCAATCTGACGACCTACAATTGTATCACCAACTTTGGTAATCTTATAAACATTAACTTTCTTACCAGGAACACCTTTTTGAACGGTTTCTTTAAATCCGATAGGAAGTTCATCTGTCTCACGAGTTTCGATGATGTACTCTGTCGTTGTTGTTGTACGAAGTGTTTCAACCGTTTTATCACCAACGATATCTACTGGAGCTAATGGCTTGCCATCTAGAGTGTTACGTCCGAGGAAGACATTATTACTCTTGGCATTCAAGTTCACCCACTCACCATTGTATAGTCTAAAGAAACCATTTGTTTGGTGTATCGGCGATGAATTTGTTGTCTGTAGCTGTTACTTTAACAGTATCGTTGAGACGGTTGATACCAAAGAAAGCTTGCATTATGTCTTTGATAACTGCTCCATCTGATCTACGAGTGACATCGTAACGTTGCCATGGCTCATTATCTTTATACTTGAAGGTATTGCTATTAACATCAATAGTAGATGCGTTAGTACTTTCAATAGCAACTGCATTTTTCCATCTAGACTTAATCTTAGAAACGGTCAACTCATTGTTGTCAATGTTGATGCTTCCTCTAGTCTTGGTAAATGGTACTTTTGTAACCTTGTTGACACGTTTTCCAGTAGTACGGTCAATAACACTTGCTACATAAGTTGTATCATCATTGATGTAAATCGGTAACTGCTTGATGTCATCTACTTCAATCTTGTTTCTTGAAATAGTGATGTCACCTGAACCACCACCCTCAACACCTCTAGATGCTTGGGCTGTATTATTGTTAACAGAGATGATATAGTCTGTTGAATCACCAGTGATGGTATTACCTTCGATATTCAGGCTATAATCATTTGAACTTTCATTATTTCTAAAGAGAATACCAAAGGTTCCTAGTTGTCCATTTTCAAATGGTTTTGTCAAACCTTCAATGGTGTTATTTGAAATGACGTAACGACCTTTATCAAGAGGTTTGGTCCATTTATGGTTTTTCTCATTTGTTAGGATAGAGATGGCTGTGTAACCACGGTAACGAGCTGGATCATCATCATCGTTTTCCAACTTAGAGTTTGGATCTTGTGTTACCTTGTTGTTACGAATAATGACATCCGTCATTGGATTGGCACGGTTATAGACCTCAATACCATTCAAACGGTCTCCGAGCGAAACGTTGTTTTCGATGAGGATCTTATTCCCATCGTGAATATCCAAGCCTTTACGGTAGTTGTAGTTTGTATAGTTTCCAGTATAGGTAATACCATCATTATAAGATCCTGCCATTGAAGCCGCACCATATCCAGTACCACCATCCAACACATGACCGTTGTATGACAAGATATTATTGTCTACAACAAAATTACGTTGGTAACCAAACATAACACCCGCAACACGGTTGTTATGAAGGAAAGAGTTGGTTACCTTGTTACCGTCCATGATTGGAACATCTGGATCTCCGATAGACTTGACTTCGTTTGAAACCTTTTCAGAGATACTGCTATAACGGATTGGTCTTCCATTGCTATCATACTCTTGCGCTGTTGCCTTACTTGAACTAAAGAAGACACCGGCTCTGTTGAATTTCATAGCACGAACATCATTGATCGTAACATTTGAAGAATCGTTTACGTAGATACCGTTTGAACGCCCAAAGTAAGATTTCCCTTTACGGTAGAACTCATTATCCTTAGTATAGTCTGATGAATCATAGGCATGCTCAACAGTTAAGCGACCTACAGTAAAGTCCTTCTGATTTTGAATGAGGATTGCAGACTCGTAACGGTTATCCGTCAAGTTTGTTTCAGGATCGTGCTCTCCATCTTGTTTTTTGTTGAACAAGATTTTTGTATTGTTACGACTTGGACCACTACCAATCAAACCTTTTACATTGGCATAGTTCTCATCGATAACCAAGGTTTTCTTCAAGAGGACATTCCCTGAAACCATTACGGCAGCTCCACCCTCAACCTCATTGGCTGCTTTCAGAGCTTTTTGAAGAGTATCACTTGCTTCAACCTTACCAGTTGTATCTAATCCGAAATCCGTAGCCTTTACATACTTACCGTATGTTGCATCTTCATATACTTTTGTATTGCTAGTAGCAGCTCTTCTACGACGAGCTCTAGGAGCTGCTGATTCATCTTTAGGAGCTTTCGGTTCCTCTTTAGGAGTCGTTACCCCCTCTTGAGGTGTCTCTGACAACTTTTTCAGTTCTTCTTCAGGTGTTGTTTCAGCTGCTGGTTTTTCTACCTTAGGCTGTTCTGCTTTTGGCTGCTCAGTTGTTGGTTGCTCTTGGACAGATTGTTCCGCTTTTGGTTGTTCTGCTACTGGTTTTTCTTCAGCAACTTCCTTCTCAGCAGGAGACTTGTCTGCTTCCTTTTCTGCCACTTCCGTTATAGAAGTAGAGTTTTCCGGCGTTAAAGCTGCAGGTTTTCCCTCATTAGCAACCGGCTCTTTCTTATCATTAGCAGTGGCTTCACTCTTTTGATTTGTGTTCTTATTTAATGAAGTTGCTTTTTCATCCTGATTTTGAACAACTGTGTTATTTGAGAAATCAGTTGTATCAGCTTTGACATGCACTTGACCTAATTGGAAGGTAGTTAAAATCCCAATTGTCAATAGTGAATATTTTGTTGATTTCCTAATATTCATTTTCTTTTTCTCCAAACTCTCATTTAGCCATCATCTCTTTATAAGATTTGAATTATGCATAAATATTTCCACCACACCTAAATTTAGGGCGCAAAATATTTATTCTATACTATTCAATAATACAGTGATAGAGGGCGAAAGTCAATAAATTTTAACCAAAATTTTTTTATTTATCCAACTAATACTTTTCGTTTATGATTTTTTTCTAAAATTTGTGTCTTTTTGGTACTTTTTTTATTCAAAAAAAGCTAGGATTTTTTTCCTAGCTTTTTTTGGTTCTTTATACCAATTTTTTTCAAATATTTCTGAGAAATTTTTTTACTAATAGCTTCAAGCGAAACTTCTAGTTCTTCTCGAGTTTGGTTGTTCTTAACCTTGACTTGTCCACTTTCGACTTCGCTCTCTCCAAGAGTGATAAGAGTCTTAGCAGCAAAGACATCGGCTGACTTAAACTGAGCTTTAAGCTTGCGGTTGAGGTAATCACGCTCTGCTTTGAAACCTTGTTGGCGAAGAGTTTGTACCAACTCCAAGGCTTTGAGATTAGCTCCTTCACCAAGAACAGCAATATAGACATCTAGGGCGTTTCGATAGGTAGGGCCACCCCTTGTTTTTCAAGGACTAAAAGAAGACGCTCTACACCAAGTCCAAAGCCAAAGCCAGCAGTCTCAGGACCCCCGAAGTAAGCAACCAAGCCATCGTAGCGACCACCTGCACAGACTGTTAGAGCATTGCCCTCAATCTCTGTGATGAACTCGAAAATGGTGTGGTTGTAGTAGTCCAGACCACGCACCATGTTGGTATCGATGATGTAGTCTACTCCGAGATTTTCCAACATCTGACGAACAGCATCAAAGTGAGCTTGGCTTTCTGCATCCAGGTAATCCAAGATAGATGGTGCATTCTCCACTGCCACCTTGTCTTCTTTTTCCTTCGAGTCCAAGACACGAAGAGGATTTTCCTCCAAACGACGTTGGCTATCCTTAGATAAGCTATCTTTGAGCGGTGTTAAGTAGTCAATCAAGGCTTGACGGTAGGCTGCACGGCTCTCAGGATTTCCAAGGGTGTTGAGGTGTAGTTTGACACCTTGAACACCAATTGTTTTCAAGAAGTGAGCTGCCATAGCGATAGTTTCTACATCGGTAGCTGGATTGCTAGAGCCAAAGCACTCCACACCAATCTGGTGGAATTGGCGTAAACGACCTGCTTGTGGGCGCTCATAGCGGAACATTGGCCCCATGTAGTAGAACTTGCTTGGTTTTTGAACTTCTGGTGCGAAGAGTTTGTTTTCCACATAAGAACGAACGACTGGAGCAGTTCCTTCTGGACGGAGGGTAATATGGCGATCACCCTTGTCATAGAAATCATACATTTCCTTGGTTACGATATCGGTTGTGTCTCCAATAGAACGACTGATGACTTCATAATGCTCGAAAATAGGAGTACGCACTTCTGCGTAGTTGTAGAGTTTGAAAATTTCACGCGCAAAGCCTTCAACGTACTGCCACTTGGCAGACTCAGCAGGTAAAATATCCTGCGTTCCTTTTGGTTTTTGTAATTTCATAGAGAATCCTCTTTCTAACTTAATAGTCCTATTTTACCATAAATAAAGGGATTGGGACAGTCAAAGGAGTAAAGAAGTAGCTTTGACCATGCACAGTTGTTATCATTTTCACCCAAATACCTGATTTCAACTAGCATTTACAATCTGCCACAGGCATGATACAATGAATAACATCAGATATACGAAGGAGAACTTATGAAAAAGAATATCTTGACAACCCTTGTTGCTGCTCTTGTCTACTTTCTCTGTATCGGAGTGGGGGTTCTACTAGGGAACCTTTTCGACCACACTGGAAATATGTTTTACGCCCCTGCCTTTTCTGCTCTTGTGGGTGGTAGCGTCTATATGATCCTTTTAGCCAAAGTGCCTCGTTTCGGAGCGATTACTTCGATAGGACTTGTGATTGCTCTCTTTTTCCTCGGGAGTAAGCATGGTGCTGGAGCCTTTCTGCCAGGTATTATCTGCGGTCTTGCAGCAGATGGCATCGCTCACCTAGGACATTACAAGGATAAGGTTAAAAACATTCTTTCCTTCCTAGTTTTTGCCTTTGGTACTACTGGTCCCATCCTACTCATGTGGTTGACCCCTCAAGCCTATATGGCAACTCTAATCGCTCGTGGAAAATCTCAGGACTATATCGATCGCATTATGGTTGCACCGAATCCTGCTAATATCCTCCTCTTTATCACAAGTATTCTCATCGGCGCTTTACTTGGTGCCCTGATTGGACAAACACTTAGTAAAAAATTAGCACATAAAACATCATAAAAAAGAGCCGACTGGCTCTTTTTTATTTATGACTTAATTTCTTGGTCAAGAAGTCTCCCAAGAACTGAATCGTAAAGATAATCAAGATAATGATGAGGGTCGCAAGAATAGTCACATCATGATTGTAACGGTTAAATCCATAGGCGATTGCTACGTTACCAATACCTCCAGCCCCAACTGCTCCCGCCATGGCTGTTTCACCGACTAGTGAAATCAAGGTTACAGTTGTCACGCGGATCAAGTCTGGAAGTCCTTCTGATAGGTAAACACCCACGATATCCCAGAAAGTAGCTCCGCTAGCTTGAGCTGCCTCGATGACACCGCCATCTAGTTCAGCCAATACCACCTGTACTTGACGGGCAAAAAGGCAAAGACTGCAAAAGATAGGGGTACAATAGCCGCATTTGGCCCGATACTTGTCCCTACGATTAGATGAGAGAAGGGTGACAAGACTGCCAAGAGAATGATAAATGGCACCGCACGGAAAATAGAGGTAATCTTATCCAAAATCCAGAAAACAACTTTATTTTCCAAGACACCACCTGGAGCTGTCAAGACAAGGAAAAGCCCTGCAACCAGTCCTAGGAAACCTCCGATGATAAAGGAAAGAACCGTCATATAAAGGGTCAAGTAGATTGCTGTTCCCCAGCCAGCTTGACCAGACCAACCCATCTTGTAGACGTTTGGTAAGTAAGATTTAATTAATTCTGCCATCTTACTGTCCTCCCTTCAATACTTTTAGTTGCACACCAGCCTGACGGATAGCCTCTTGAGCTTTTTCCAGTGCTTCTTTTTCTCCAGACAAAACAACCACAAGCTCACCCACAGGAGTACCATCCAAAATTTCGATGTTTCCATAGAGAATATTGGCTGTTACTTGGTAGTGCTTGTACAATTCATTCAAAAGTGGCTCATCTGTAGAAGCGCCTGCATACTTGAGTTGTACCAAAATGCTATTTTCAGATAAGTGCTCTACGATTTCTTGTTTCTCAATCTTGACCATAGCTTCATCGATACCTGTCGCAGTCGAGATAAAATCCTGAGTCAATGGTTGCTTAGGATCTGAGAAAATTTCAAGAACGCTACCTTCTTCAATCAAGCGACCGTCTTGCATAACGGCTACACGGTTAGCAATGTCTTTGACAATCTGCATCTCGTGTGTAATCAAGACAACGGTCAAACCTAGTTTTTGGTTCAAATCTTGCAGCAAAGCTAAGATTTGCTTGGTTGTCTTAGGGTCAAGGGCAGAAGTTGATTCATCTGAAATCAAGATTTGGATCATTGGCCAAGGCACGCGCAATAGCTACACGCTGTTTTTGTCCACCAGAAAGTTGTGAAGGATAGTTTTCAGCGCGGTCAGCCAATCCGACCAAGTCCAATAATTCAGCCACTTTAGCCTTCTTATCTTTCTCACTAAGTCCAGAATGTTTGAGGGCAAAGGCTACATTTTCCTCTGCTGTCTTCTGACTCATAAGATTAAAGTGTTGGAAAATCATCCCAATATCCTGACGTTTGCGTCGTAATTGCCCGGTAGTTAAGGTTTCTTTACCATCAAAAATCACATCATCATCAACGGTAATTCTACCTGCAGATGGTTTTTGTAAAAGGTTAATAACACGAACCAAGGTTGATTTCCCTGCTCCAGAATATCCTACAATCCCATAGATATCCCCTTCTTGGATGTGAATGGTCACATCCTTGACCGCTGTGATGGTTCTTTTCTTTTGGTGGAAAGTCACATCAATCTGGTCTAATTTGATAATGTCTCTACTCATAACTTCTAATCAGCTCCTCTACTAATTCAATATGGGTGTAATAATCGGCGATTCGCACATTTTCATCTCCACCGTGGTCTCGGCTATTGGCATTTCCTAGACCAAAGGCAACCATAGGTACTTCTAAAGCATCAAATACCGTATGCATAGGACCTGTCCCAGCCGTTGTCGGCAAGACAGAAACTCCCTGTGGATAGAATTTCTTGGCCAGCTCAATGACATTGAGAATGGCCGGCGCACTCATGTCACTTCGATAGCTCATCTCACCCAAAGTATAGTACAATTCTACCTTATCAAAGCCATTTTTGTCTAGTTGTTTTCGGATTTTCTCCAAAACATCATGGGGTTCAAGCCCTGGAACCAAACGGACTTCTAGCTTGGCACTAGCCTCTGCTGGCAAAATCGTTTTAACTCCTTGACCTTGATAACCAGACTGAATTCCTTCGATATTGAGTGCTGGTTCAAAGAAAAAACGTTTTAGAAAGGCTGTACGTTCCTCTTGTAAAAGTGGCAATTCCAAGCCATAAATCTGACTGATTTCCTCTGGATTGTGTTGGGCATAGGTTTCAACCAAGGCTAACTCACGTTCGTTAGGCTCTTGAACCTCATCGTACAAGCCTTCTACCAAGATACGGCCGTCGGCAGCGCGAAGACCAGTCAAAGCTTGAATGAGATACCATGGAGCTGATTCGATGACTCCTCCATAGCTAGAATGGATATCGACGTCTGCACTCTTGACCTTGGCATCAAAGGTCACAATTCCCTTATTTCCGCCTGAGATTTCTAACTGTTCTAAGGCATTCTTTGTTCCTTGTTCCCAGACTAATAAATCTGCACCTCGGAGCTTATCCGCATGTTTTTCTAGATATTTGTCCAAGTCCATAGAGGCAGACTCTTCAGCTCCTTCCATGATGAAACTGATATTTACTGGTAGATCATCATGATGCTGCATGTATTTTCTAAGGGCACTCAAGCGGGCAGTGATATGTCCCTTGTCATCATCAACCCCGCGTCCATATATGATGCCATCACGGACAGAAAGCGTAAATGGATCCTCTGTCCAGACTTGGTCGCCATCCGCAGGTACTGTGTCATAGTGATTGTAGAAAATGATAGTCTTGGCATTTGGACGTGAACTTTTGAAATGTGCCATGACAAAAGGCGCCGTATAACTCTCGTCAATCTCAACTTCTGCACCAACACGTTTAAAAATCTCACCTAGATAACGAGCCACCTCTTTCAGACCGACTTGTTGGGCAAAGACTGATTTTTTAGAAATCAAGGTACGCAAAACTTCAAAATAATGTTGCGCTACATGATCCTTTTCAAACTTTTCAATTTGTTCTTCTTGGCTAGGGAAAACCATTTTCTCTCTACCTTTCTACTAGGACTTGTACCTTTAGAATCAATACAAGTGGATTTCATTTGTTTTAGGCTCTATATAAAAGCAAGAGGTGGAAAAAATCTCTCCCACCTCCCTGTGTTTATTACCAAACTGGTTGATCCAAGCCGTCTGAAGTTTCTTCGATGACTTTTTTCACTTCGTCAGTGTGGTAAGCTGTGATAATTTTCTTGATTGCATCAGCTTTAGGTGATGATTCCCAATCTTTTTTCGCAACGATGATGTTATACCATTGTTTTGAGTTTTCGTCAGCTTGCTCTTTAAAGAGTGCTTTCTTGTAGTCCAATTTTGCTTCTGTAACAAAAGTGTTGTTTACAACAGCTGCATCAACTGATGTCAATGAACGAGCTGTTTGGCTAGCATCCAATTCAGTGATTTTCAAGTTCTTTGGATTTTCTTTGATGTTTGCGATTGTCGCAAGTGCAGTTCCTGAAACATCCAACTTAATCAAACCAGCTGATTGAAGAAGGTAAAGGGCACGGCTTTCGTTAGTAGCATCGTTAGGTACTGCGATTTCACCGTTTGCTGGGATGTCTTCGACTTTAGTGTACTTGTTTTCACTTCCGTTTAAACCTGAATAAAGACGGATTGGTGAGATGTAAGTATCTGCAATCGCAACAAGGTCTTTACCGTTTTCTTTGTTCCAGTTATTCAAGAAGTTGTAGTGTTGGAAAGCGTTCAAGTCTACTTCACCATCAGCAGTTGCTTTGTTTGGTTGTGAGTAGTCTGTAAACTCTGTAAATTCCAATTTAATTCCGTCTTTTTCAACTAGTTCTTGGATTTATCCCAACGTGCTTCTTCTGAACCGCTACGGTTTACAGTTGCGATTTTAACTGTAGTTGTATTGTCCGCTTTCTTGTTTGAATTTCCGCAAGCTGCAAGTGTAAGGCCTGCTACTGTAGCAATCGCTGCTACACCTAACCATTTTTTGATTTTCATGATTCTTTCTCCTTTAAAAATAATACCGTAATAGTATCTCATACTTTATTTGATTTCGCAAATTGTTATTAGATAGGCAGGCATATAGTTTGAAACTATATGCCTAAAAATTGAGAAATCATCCGCCTTTCTCAGACTAGATGATTTCATACAACTATTTAATGTCAGCTTCTGGTGGCAGGTAAGAACCACCAAAGAACTGTTGAGATAGTTTTTCAAGCGTTCCAGCTTTATAGAGTTCTTGGATGCGTTTGTCCACAAAAGCCTTCAACTCATCTTGACCTTTGGCAAGAAGTGGGTAAACATAAGGCTGTTGGTCACTTGGGAGTTCGATGACTTTCAAATTATCCAAACCTTGGTTTTTGATAACTGTCTCTACACCGATCTTGTCAAAAATCTTATAGTCAAATTGTCCATCGCTCAAACGAGACATGATTTGTTGGAAATCTGCCTTAGTATAATTAAGGATAGTTGGATTGTCCGCATGTTCTGTGTTGTATGCTTCCAATTGTTTAGCTGAGGTTGTTCCTTGAACGACTTCAGTAGATTTTCCACCGATATCATCAAGAGACTTGATGCTAGTGTCGTCCTTCTTCACAACAAGAACGTTAGGGTTTTTAGCAGTTGGCGCTGCGTAGAGGTATTTCTCTGCACGTTCTTTGGTATAACTAAGGTTGTTAACGGCCATTTGGTAACGATCGCTATCAAGTCCTGGGAAAATCCCTGACCACTCTGTCTTTTCAAACTTGACAGTATACTTGTCTGAGTCTTTAAAGATAGCACGAACAAGCTCAATCTCGTAACCTGTCAATTCACCATTTTCTTCATAGATAAATGGTTTTGGTGATCCATTAGTTGCTACAACGATTTCTTTCTTACTAGATGTTGCTTCACCAGATGTAGCATCTTTCTTCTCACCACCTGAGCAAGCTGCTAATGCACCTGCAGCAACAAGCCCTAGGGCAGCAAGTGATGAATATTTAACGATTTTTTTCATGATATTTCCTCCAAAATAGAATACAATCTTATCTTAACAGAAAAAAAGTAATTGCGCCATTATATGATTTCTATATTTGCCATAGGTTTTCTTTATGGCTGATTAAAATAGCAAACGCAGGACTGCTATCAAGGCTACTCCAAAGATAACCGTCCCCACCAGATTGCGGTAACGAAAGGCGACAAAGGCTGTCGGAAAGACTGCTAGAAAGTCTAACCACTTTATCTGTGGGAAGCTTTCGATTTTTCCTGTCACCACACTTGAAAGAATCAAGGCAAAGATAATAGAGACTGGTAGGAATTTCAAAAACGCTCTACGATTGCTGGCAAACCCTTATACTTGGCTAGGATGAAAGGAATCATTCTCGGAATCCAGGTCACCAAGCCAGAGAAGATAATTGCCATTAAAATATACTTACTGACCATCCAAAATCACCCCCATAGTACAACCTAGCAAGGTCGCAAACAGTACAGCTAGTGACTGAGACACCACTGTCAAAAGCATAAAGAAGGAAAGGGCAACAACTCCTAAAATGATAAAGAGGTTGCGCAGGGGAATCCTTCTTTGCATAATCTGAAATTGAGAAGAAAAAATTCCAATAAACATTCCGACCAAGGCAAAGTCAAGACCGAAAATCTCCGGATTTGGCAAAAGCCCACCTAAGGCAGTCCCGACAACCGTCCCCACAAACCAAGCTAGATAGCTGTTAAGGTTGTTTCCGTGCATCCACATAGGATTGACCTTGTCCGTATGAACCAGCTCTCCCATCAAGACCCCGTATGTCTCATCCGTCAAGAGGCTAGACATTCCGATATTATGCCAGAGACTAGTATGACGGAAATAGGTCGATGCATGTAAACTCAGCAAGAAGAGACGCAGATTGATCAAAAAAACCGTCATGACAATGGCTACCACAGGCGCTTGAACTGCTATCAAGGCTATCATGGCAAACTGGGCACTTCCAGCATAGACAAAGAGACTCATCAAGCCCATCTCTACAGGGGTTACATAAGGGGAACCGATAATGCCACAAGCAAGGCCGATACTGACATAGCCTAAAGCCGTTGGCACCGCAGCCTGTACTCCCTCCCAAAATCCTTTTTCTTTCATAAACCTCCTCATTCTTACAAATATATCATTCGACTGCCAAGCGTTCAAAACAAGAACCCTAGGGCGACTACCACTGAGATTGATCGATTCGAATATGATATTGGTTAATCTCAGGTCTGGCATCATCCTCATATTTTGTAGGATAAACATCGATCCAGGGTTCTCTCAGTTGCCCTTTCAGTTTAACCTTCAACCGATAACCACCATCATCCCCGACCAAGGCATCAACTTTCAAAGACTGAAAGTTAGGTAAAGCTTCGATTTCTGCTTTCATGTCTTGGGTCATCTGATAAAAGATTTCTTTCTGTTGAGCTTTAGAAGCTACAGGGAAATAAACCGACGCCCCTTGTAAACGATGTGATTTTGAAAAAGTAAAGGTCACGCGACCACTATAACCTTTCCATTTAAAATTTTCATAGTCGTAGAAAAGGCGCCCAGTTTTAAAGAGATAGGGATCTTTTGCACGCCAAGGATTGTGATAGCCTGTTTCTGTCTCTTCTACTATCTCATTAGGTTTTCCAAACACTTTTTCAACAGATTCGACAGGCATGTTAAGTGAAATAGAGTCAAACATGACCAATTGCATCTTTTGAAACATCTGAAAAGCCAGCAGAGACAGCAACAATACCCCTATAGCAAGTGCTATACTCATTATTTTTTTAAATCTCATATGTCTACTATACTAAAAAGTTCTGACATTTGTCCAAACAAAAAAGCCAGCCTCAAGCTGACTCTTTATTCTATGGTATCAAAAGCGAGACTTGGTTTGGCATTTAGATCTAAGCCTGCAAAATTTTCTTTGTTCCACTCGCTGACGCTAGCATAGGCAATCATTCCTGCATTATCTCCACAAAGACGTAGAGGTGGAATGATAACCTTGACATCGGTGATTTCAGCTGCTAGGCGTTCTCTGAGACCTTTATTGGCAGCCACACCACCAGCCACAACTAGAGTTTTAACAGGATATTTCTCCAAGGCTTTCTTGGTTTGCCATGAGAATATCCATAACTGCTGCTTGGAAGGAAGCGCACAAATCCTCTGTGGACAAGTTTTCTCCCTTTTGCTCGGCATTGTGGTGGAGATTGATAAAGGCAGACTTCAAACCTGAGAATGAAAACTCCAGATTGTCCTCCTTGATCATGGCACGAGGAAAATCATAGACATCCTGACCTTTATGCGCTAACTCATCAATCTCACGACCTGCTGGATAGGTCAAGCCCATGACACGACCGACCTTATCATAGGCCTCGCCAACCGCATCATCTCGAGTTTCACCAACGATCTTGTAATCACCAGCCTCAGAAACATAGACCAACTCTGTATGCCCACCACTGACTAAAAGGGCTAACAAAGGGAATTCCAAAGGCTCTACACTTTGAGCTGCCATGAGATGACCAGCCATGTGATTCACAGGAATCAAAGGAAGCCCATGAGCCCAAGCAAAGGCCTTGGCAGCTGACAAACCAACAAGCAAGGCCCCGACCAAGCCTGGTCCGTAGGTAACCGCCACAGCTGTCACATCGTTTTCAGTAATTCCTGCTTCTGCTAATGCCTCCTCGATACAGGCTGTAATGACCTCGACATGGTGACGACTAGCCACTTCTGGCACTACGCCACCAAAACGTTTATGACTCTCAATTTGACTAGCAATGACATTGGACAAGAGCTCGTCATCATTTTTCAAGACGGCGACACTGGTCTCATCACAGGATGTCTCAAATGCTAAAATATATCTATCCTTCATCTATTTCTCTCTTCATGATAATAGCGTCCTCAACTGGATCATGGTAATAGGCCTTTCTCTCAGCGATGATCGTCATCTTTTCTTTCTTGTAAAATGCTTGCGCTCGGTGGTTGGACTTTCTAACTTCGAGGAAAATTTCCTTGTCTGTCGGCAATGTTGCAAACAAGGCTGAGGCTATCCCCTGACCTTGATAGGCTTTTTTGACAGCAATTTGCAGGACTTCTGCTTCAAAAAGATTCTCCTGAATTGCTAGAAAACCTATCACTTCTGCCCCATCATAAGCTAGAGCATACCAAGTCTGGTCTTGAGACAGGTCTGCTTGGATTTGTTCCAACGTCCAAGGACTGACGGGATAAATATCCGTCATCACTTCGTAGATAGCTTGTGCCAAGTCAGGCTGCTGTTGGATTCGTTTGATTTCTATCATAGGCGTTTAATGTAAGACTCGCCAGACTCGGCGTGGTTCTTGAGCCAATTTTCCTCAGCTTCGACACGTTTGAGGTAATTCGGCACAAAATCGTGCAGGGAGTCTGCTTCCTTGTCCCAGGCCCAAAGAGCAAGATTCGCTGCGTTTGGTAAGGTTTCTTGATAGTTAGCCTGTGGTAATTGCTCTTGAATCTGCTCGACAAAGGCACCCACTTCACCGACAAAGGTTACCTGGTCAGCTTCCTTGACTTGCTCTAGGACTTCCGCAAAGGACAGATGCGCTTCTGGAAAGACAGGTTGAGCATGTTCATAAAATCCTGCGTATACATTGTTACGGCGTGCATCCATCAAAGGAACAACCAAACCTTCCTGTTGATTCGGTATCAGAGCTAAAAGGCTAGACATCCCTACTAACTCAATGTTTAGGGTATGAGCCAAGGTCTTGGCAGTTGCTACTGCGATTCGCAAACCAGTATAACTACCAGGCCCCTCTGCCACGACGATTCGATCCAAATCCTTAGGTGTCCAATCTAGACTGGCCATCAAAAAATCGATAGCAGGCATGAGGGTAATACTGTGATTTTTCTTGATATTAATCGTGGTCTCAGCAAGAAGCTGCTTGTCCTCTAAAATGGCTAGAGAAAGAGCCTTGCTGGACGTATCAAAAGCTAATACTTTCATAACACATTCCTATCTTTTTGTCTGTTTACTATTATACTACAAAAGCTGACGCATGGGAATTTTCTTTGTTTCCAAACAAGAATGCCCTGCCAAATAGACAGGACAAGCACTCAAGAATTCAAACCAAAGTAAAATACGAACCAGACCACATAGGTCACTAGGAGAAGGAAAAATGAATACAGAGTCACAAAAGCAAGCTTCCAAAGGAGATTGGCTTTCCGATACTCTAGCCGAGTATACAAAACATTTCCTCCGTAAACACAGACAACAAATGCCGCAAAGGCCATAAGACGAATGACAATAGCTAGTTGAAACATGTCCTGCCCTCCTTCATAAGGAAAAACCTCTTTTCTAACTTTATTATAGCACTTGCATCTTATGTCTTCAAATACTTATACAAGGTAAAATGAAACGCATTTCAAGCTCCTTACTTTCATGTTTCCTGCTTTTACTAATTCCCCTTTTTATGTTATAATTGAGATAATTGTAACGAATCAAGGTCAATACAGGCAGAAAATGAAATAGAAACAAACAGCTTCAAGCTGGTAATTTTTTGAATACAGCTGACCTGAAAACAGAAAGGAAACACATGATTTACAAAGTTTTTTATCAAGAAACAAAAGACCGTAGCCCACGTCGTGAAACAACACGCTCACTTTACTTAGACATTGATGCCAGCTCAGAACTTGAGGGACGTATCATTGCCCGTGAACTTGTTGAAAAAAACCGTCCAGAATTCAACGTTGAATATATCGAGCTCTTGTCAGACAAATTGCTAGACTACGAAAAAGAAACTGGCGCATTCGAAATTACGGAGTTCTAATATGGCCTATACTCTTAAACCAGAAGAAGTGGGCGTTTTTGCCATTGGTGGTCTAGGAGAAATCGGTAAAAATACATACGGAATCGAATACCAAGACGAAATCATCATTGTTGATGCAGGGATTAAATTCCCCGAGGATGACTTGCTTGGTATCGACTACGTTATCCCTGATTACTCTTATATTGTCGAAAACATCGACCGCGTCAAGGCTCTCTTGATTACACACGGACACGAGGACCATATTGGTGGGATTCCTTTCTTGCTCAAGCAAGCAAATATACCTATCTATGCAGGTCCACTAGCCCTCGCTTTGATCCGTGGAAAACTCGAAGAGCATGGCCTTTTGCGCAATGCTACACTTCACGAAATCAACCACAACACTGAGTTGACCTTTAAAAATCTTAAAGCAACTTTCTTTAAAACAACTCACTCAATTCCAGAGCCTTTGGGAATCGTCATCCACACACCTCAAGGGAAAATCGTCTGTACAGGTGACTTCAAGTTTGACTTTACACCAGTTGGTGAACCCGCAGACTTGCACCGTATGGCAGCCCTAGGTGAAGATGGAGTGCTTTGCTTACTCTCAGACTCAACAAATGCTGAAGTGCCAACCTTTACAAACTCTGAAAAGGTCGTTGGTCAGTCTATTATGAAGATTATCCAAGGTATCGAGGGACGTATCATCTTTGCATCCTTTGCCTCAAATATCTTCCGTCTCCAACAAGCGACTGATGCTGCTGTTAAAACAGGTCGTAAGATTGCTGTCTTTGGACGTTCTATGGAAAGGCCATTGTCAACGGAATCGAGCTTGGCTACATCAAGGCGCCAAAGGGAACCTTCATCGAACCAAATGAAATCAAAGATTACCCTGCGGGTGAAATTCTTATCCTCTGTACGGGTAGCCAGGGTGAACCTATGGCGGCTCTCTCTCTCGTATCGCTAACGGAACCCATCGTCAAGTGCAACTCCAACCTGGCGATACGGTTATCTTCTCATCTAGTCCAATCCCAGGAAACACCACTAGCGTTAACAAGCTGATTAACATCATTTCTGAAGCTGGTGTTGAAGTTATCCATGGTAAGATTAACAACATCCATACATCTGGACACGGTGGTCAGCAAGAGCAAAAACTCATGCTCCGCTTGATTAAGCCAAAATACTTCATGCCTGTTCACGGTGAATATCGCATGCAAAAAGTCCATGCTGGACTTGCCGTAGATACTGGAGTTGAAAAAGACAATATCTTTATCATGAGCAATGGTGATGTCCTTGCCCTTACTGCAAACTCTGCTCGTATCGCTGGTCATTTCAATGCTCAAGATATCTACGTCGATGGAAATCGAATCGGTGAAATCGGAGCAGCAGTCCTAAAGACCGTCGAGACCTATCCGAAGATGGTGTCGTACTTGCCGTCGCAACGGTAGACTTTGAGTCTCAGATGATTATTTCTGGACCAGATATCCTTAGTCGTGGTTTCGTCTACATGCGCGAATCTGGCGACTTGATCCGTCAAAGTCAGCGCATCCTTTTCAATGCTATTCGTATCGCTTTGAAAAACAAGGATGCCAGCGTCCAATCTGTCAATGGTGCTATCGTAAACGCCATTCGACCATTCCTCTACGAAAACACTGAACGTGAACCAATCATCATTCCGATGATTCTCACACCAGATGAAGAATAAGAAAAAATTCTCTGAAATCCTATGACTTCAGAGAATTTTTATTATTTAACGACAATTTCGTAACGAGTTTTGCTAGTGAAGGTCTCACCTGCTTTTAGAATGACTTGATCTTTCAGGTCACTGTGAATAGCATCTGGTAAAGCCTGTGCTTCAAGAGCAATCCCATTGTGCTGCATCATTGGTTGACCAGCGATGATGACACTCTCATCCACAAAGTTTGCGGTGTAAACTACAAAGCAAGGAGCTTCTGTTTTGAAGAGAAGGAAGCGACCTGAATCTTGGTCATAGAGGAAACCAGCATTGTCATGTCCTGCAGGCAGAGCAAATGGGTGGTCCAAACCAGATACGAGTTGGATTTGCTCATCTTCTTCTGCAAAGATATCTTTCAACAAGGCGCCATTGTAGATATGTTTGACCACATCACGATCAGCATCTGGAGCTTTAGCTGGGACACCGTCAGGAGCGATTGGATAAATACCTTCTGTATTCAGTTGGAATACATGGCGGTCAATAGTCTGAGTGAAATCGCCTGACAAGTTAAAGTAGCTATGGTTGGTCGGATTGACCAAAGTATCTTTGTCTGTCGTTACCTTATAACTAACCTCGTAGGCACCAGTTTCTTCCAAGTGGTAGCTAATCCAGATTTTAAGATTCCCAGGAAACCTCCCTGTGCCATCTGTCCTTTCTGTGTAAAGAGTCAAACCATGGTTGCTCACCTCGACTAGCTCAAACAGACTAGAATCCCAACCTGTTGAGCCGCTGTGATTACAGTTGCTTGCGTTATTGACTTCGAGTTCATAGGTTTTCCCGTTCAATTCGAATGTCGCACCTGCGATACGACCTGCAACTGGACCTACACTCGCTCCATGTTTAGGACTGTTACCTACATAGCTGTCAAAATCATCAAAGCCTAGGATAACATTGGCAAAATTACCAGCCTTATCAGGAGTTACATAGCGTAGAATCGTTGCACCATAGGTCATGATTTCTAGTTGATAGCCTGCTTCTGTTTCAAAGCGATAAGCGACAACATCCTTGTCATCAACTTTCCCAAATACACGTTCTGTGTATGTTTTTCATCCTTTTCTCCTTATTATTTGAATTCGTGAATAATAACACCTTGAACGACGCGGTTTACTGTACCTGTAGGTGATGGTGTATCAGGTCTGTTTCCAACCTTAAGCGAAGTCAAAAGGGCAAAGAGTTGGGCATAAACGATGTAAGGGAAGACACGGTAAATATCGTTCAAGACACCGCCACAACCAAGTGCTACTTCTTTGACATTTTCAAGTCCAAAAGTTTGGTCACTCAAGAGAACAACGCGACGAGCAATTTTGTCACCTGCAACTTCACGAACTAAGTCTAAGTCATACTGACGAGTATAATCTGTTGTAGAACCAAAGACTAAAACTACAGTATCTTCATTGATAAGAGATTTTGGACCATGACGGAAGCCAACTGGGCTTTCATACATAGTTGCAACCTGACCAGCAGTCAATTCCAAAATTTTGAGCTGGGCTTCGTGAGCAAGTCCGAAGAATGGGCCCGCACCTAGATAAATCACTCGGTTAAAGTCTAGGTCAACCAACTCTTTGACATCTGCCACATTGTCAAGAACTTTACGAGCAAGACTAGAAAGCAATTCAAAACATTCAGCTTTAACAGCAAATTCAGTTGGATCAAAGACCAAAAGTGCGGTCAACATCATTGAAGTAAAGCTTGATGTCATAGCAAATCCAGCATCGTTAGAAGCTGCCGGTTGCAAGAGCAAGAGGTTGCGATCGTCACCGTGGGCTTGAAGAGCTAATTTCCCTTCAGCCGCACAAGTGATTGTTACTTGATAAAGCTCGTCAACTAAGGCTTTTGCTAAGTCAACGGTTGCTACACTCTCAGGTGAGTTTCCACTACGAGCAAAGGATACTAAAACCGTAGGTACTTCTTTTTTCAAATAGGTTTGTGGGTTTGCAACGATATCAGTTGTAGCAATAGCATTGAAATTCCATTTACGTTCGTCATAGACTTCCTTGAAGTATGGAACTAAGGTGTCGCCTACATAAGCTGAAGTCCCAGCACCAGTCAGAATAACCTTAATGTAGTCATGTTTATCTGCAATTCCTTTCAAGAAGGCTGCAATTTCATCACGGCGTGCTTGGTATGATTCAAAAGCTTCCTTCCAAACATCTGGTTGTTGGTAAATTTCTCGTGTGGTGATCTCTGCTCCCAACTCAAGCAAATCTTCTTTTGTATAATCTAGCATTGAAAACCTCTAATCTAATATTGTTTCATGATTGAAAACATGGGAATGGGAGTCGCTCCCATTCCCATGTATATTTTCTATAAGATGATTTAACGTTTTAACGCAATCACATCTTATACTCAATGAAAATCAAAGAGCAAACTAGGAAGCTAGCCGCAGGTTGCTCAAAGCACTGCTTTGAGGTTGCCGGATAAGACTGACGAAGTCAGTAACATATATACGGCAAGGCGAAGCTGACGTGGTTTGAATTTGATTTTTGAAGAGTATTATTCATCTTCATCGTCGTCGAAGCTAGCCAATAAATCATTAACTTTCACAATGCTTTCTGAAGCACGACTCTTATAGTCCGCATCCATTCCAGTTAGGCTTGCATTGATAAACTCGATGACCATTGGAAGGTTCATTCCTGCATAAAGTTCAATGTCGCGACCTTCCATAATCAAACGGCTCACCACGTTACATGGAGTTCCGCCAAGAAGATCCGCAAAGACTAGGAAATCATCCAATCCTTCAACAGCAGCTTCAAATTTAGCAGTAAATTCTTCTGGTCCATCTTCTGGAAGAAGAGCAACCGCATGAATATTGTCTTGTGGTCCCATAATCATCTCTGTGCTACCTTTAAGTTCTTCACAGAAACGACCGTGGCTCACTAGAATTAATGATTTAGTCATAAATTATGCGCCCATTCCAAGTGCAAATTTACCAAAGGCAGAAAGAGCCAAGGCAAGCACGATAATGATACCGATAGCTTTGTAGAGTTCATACCCTTCTTACCAAGCAACCAGAAGATGAAGGCAGTGAAGATTGCTGGAAGCAAACGTGGGAAGATTGAGTTCAAGATATCTTGGAAGTCAATCATCTTTTCACCGATTGGCAATTTGTATGAAATTTCAAAGTTGATCATTGTTGCTACAAGAGCACCCATCATGAACACACCAAGTACAGATGCAGCTTCAATCAAAGCTGTCAAAGTACTTTGCATGTTGTTGATAAGGTTAACCCCTTCTTTGTATGCAAATTCCAACTGTTTCCAACGGAAGATGTCATAAGCTACTGCAACTGCGATCCAAAGGAAGATACCCCAAGGTTGACCAGCGATAGCCATTGTTGCAGCGATAGATCCCATGATAGCAGGTACAAGTGAACCAAAGATTGTATCTCCAAGAGGAGCGAATGGTCCCATCAAACCTGTCTTGATACCGTTAACCGCATCTTTTGAGCCAACGCCATCTTTTTCTTCCATGGCAAGGTCAAAACCAGCGATGATTGTGTGGAAGAATGGTGAAGTGTTGAAGAATTGAGTATGAACTTTCATCATTTCTTTCAACTCAGGAGTTCCATCTCCATACATTTTACGCAATTGTGGCAAGATCATGTAAAGGTAACCTGATGCTTGCATACGCTCATAGTTCCATCCCAATTGGAAAGTGAACAAGCTACGTTTGTTAATTTGATTAAAATCTTCTTTTGTTAATTTGTAATTAGAATTCGTCATCTTCAATTTCCCCACTTTCTGACTGTGTAGAAGGTGCTGCTACAGCAACTTTCTGGCTGTTCTTGAAGTGAACAACTGCAAGGAAGATACCAATGATAGAGATACCGATCATAGACAATCCTTTGAAGTTGTTAGCAAAACCGATAGTTTGAGCAACTTCAGCAGGAAGAGTGCCAATGATACCAGCAACTGCTCCACCAAGACTTATTACGTTTGAGTAAAGAACAGTCAACATAGCTGTCAAACCAAATCCCATAGCAAGATAGTGAAGGTTACGTTTAACTGGAAGGTAACGAAGCAAGATAGCGAATCCAAGACCTGGAAGCATACGACCTGCAAGAGTCAAACCGTCTGCAACCCATTGGTATTCTTTAACAAGGTTTACAACACCTGTAACGAATTCTCCACCGAAAGCAAGGGCGAAGAATACTGGAAGGGCACGAGATAGAGCCCATGGAAGTGCACCAAGAAGGTAGTTGCGTTCGATTCCTTTATAGTCAAAGCGTTCGATCGCAGCATCAATACGGTGAGCGAAGAATGTTGTAGTCATACGACCAAGTACGTCGAAGTAAGTCAAGAGTGCTGCTACTGGTACAGCGATTGTAGTGATCGCAAGGTCTGTTTCGATACCTTGTGCAACTGAGAAAGCTGTCGCAAGAACCGCACCAGAAGTTGCGTCGATACGAGAAGCACCACCGAAGGTACCTACCCCAAGTACGAATAACTGCAAGCTACCACCGATAAACAAACCAGTAGTCAAATCTCCCATGACTAAACCAGTAATGAATCCGGCAAATACAGGGGAACCTGCAGAAGAAACGATCGTCAACTCATCACAGATTTGATAAGCTGAGTACAGAGTGAGAAGTAAAATTTGCCACCATTGTATCATAACAATGACCTCCTAAAAATTTTTTCCTATTTTAATAAGCTCAAAAAGTCTGAAACTGGATCATTTGGAACCATTTGAGCAGTAAGTTTAACACCTTTTTCCGCTAATTTACGGAAATCTTCTACATCTTTATCAACAACGTTAATAGAACGTGTGATCGCACGTGTTTCTGGTGTTTGAGACATATTACCGACATTGACTGTTTCAAGCGGCACACCCGCTTCTACCAAACCTAGGAAACGGTCAGGTTTGCGTGCTACAATCAAAAGACGTTGGCTATCGTATTTACCAGCAAGGATATTCGCTGCTGCTTTATCAACTGGCAAAATACTAAGTTTTACACCTGGTGGTGTTGCAAGTTTCAAGCCGCTTTTTTCAACGTCATTATTCACAACATCATTGTCAACGACCATGATACGTGAAACATTAAGTTTAGCAGACCAAAGGTTTGCGACTTGTCCGTGAATTAAGCGCCCATCAATACGGCATCCTACAATTGTCATAAGTTTTCCCCCTTTATAAGTTTTAGTGTAGGTTTACAAGTTAAATGTATGTGTTCCTTATATTCCCCTTCTGTTTCAAAGATAATGATGCGGTTGGCACCTTCTTTGAGATAGCTATGTGGAATATAAAGAGATAAGGTTGGACCGACATTCCAGAAACGACCTAGATGATGTCCGTTGATATAAGCAATCCCTTTACCAAACTCAGATAAGTCTAAGTAAGTATCCTTTGGCGCCTCAACTTCAAAGTCAAAGGCGTAAAGGCGGGTTGCCCTTCTGTCCATCCCTTAGAGAAATCAATATTCTCTGGGGTATCAAGAGGAAGTGGATATTGCTTCCAGTTGAGCAAGAAATGCAAATCTTTACAAACACCTGTGCGAATTCCTTTTCGCTGCGTATCTGCTAAGAATTTGTGTCCATAGTTGACACGCCCCATATTTTCAATAAGGATGTCAAATCTAGAGAGCGCTTTCTTTTTACCTTGATAAAAGATATCTTCACCGATTTCTGTTTGGTACTGTGTTGCCACCCATTTACCATCAATAAAGAGCTGAGCTCTATCTCGTCCGTCAATAATTCGAATGCGTTCTTCATCCGCATCCCAACTTGCTTCCGTACGATAGAGTAGGTAGCCGTAACCTTGTCCTAGTTCTTCCATTTTCTTAGGGTAGAGACTTTCGATAGGACTTGTCAGGCTATCCAAGGTTTCAAACAAGGAAACTTTCTCAACTAGCGGAATCGCTTCAACTTCCATACTTTCCTTGTGAAGTGGTTCAGATTGTGGATACTCAGGATAGTAAGTCGCCATCATTTCTTTGACTGCAAAATATTTAGCAGTTGGGTTTCCAGCTTCATCAAGAAGAGCGTCATAATCATAAGATGTTACTTGTGGTAAATCAATGGTTCCTCGAGCTGAACAACCATTCATAAAACCAAAGTTGGTCCCACCGTGGAACATGTAAAGATTAATAGAACCTTGCTCTAAAACCTCGTGGACAGCTTCTGCTAATTCCTCAGGTTCACGCTTGATGATTGGTTCTTTCCATCGATTGAACCAGCCATCCCAGAATTCCATACACATGAGTGGCCATTTCTTGCCGTGCTCATCAAAGAATTCTTGCATCTGTGAGAAATTATAAGTAGCCTTGGAACCAAAGTTCCCTGTCACAAAGAGATCATCCTCAATTAAGGTTCCAGCCTTAAGAGTTGCTCGCCATGGTCCATCTGATGTGAAAAGCGGACAAGTAACTGCTCGTTCTTCCATCAAACGTCGAATTTCCCTCAAGTAGGTCTTGTCCTCGCCATAGGATCCGTACTCATTTTCGACTTGCATCATGAGAATGTTCCCACCGTTTTCCAATAATCTCGGAACTAGACATGGAAGCAACTGATCATAGTAGCGACCAACCATATCAATGAAAGCTGGGTCAGATGACCGAATTCTCATATCCTTGGTCAAGAGCCATGCTGGTAAACCACCGAATTCCCATTCTGCACAGATAAATGGAGAAGGACGTACAATTGCATATAAGCCCAAATCTTGTGCAGTTTGAAGAAATCTCTCTAAATCAAGATTGCCGTCAAAGTTAAAGTTACCTTCAGCAGGTTCATGCATGTTCCAGGCGACATAAGTCTCAACTGTATTGAAACCTAAAGCCTTGAGGTTATACAATGAATGATGCCAATCTTCCACAGGAATTCTAAAATAGTGAATGGCACCAGACAAAACCTTGAATGGTTTTCCATTCAGATAGAAATCATCTTTAATTTCAAATCTTGCCATTCTTCCTCCTCTGAAAACGAAAAAGATTGCGCTTTCATTTGTTGTTATATCAACTATAAACTAATCGGGGATTAATGTCAATACTTTTTGAAATTTTCTTTAAAAATTTTCTGTCTTTTACTAAATTTTTTCTAAAAAATATCAAAATGCCATAAAATCAACGTTCTAAATAGAAAGCAAAAAAATAGAATTAAAACTCAAATTATTTATATGTATCCTAATTTCTTATTCCGATATTTTAAATTTTTTTCATTGCTTTTCTACTCTTTTTTTCGATTTTATGTTAAAATCATAGGTGGAGAAGGAAAAAATGAGGTGAAATTATGGCAATTCCAAAGTATCAATATATTAAAGATGAATTGAAAAACAAGATTATTTCTGGTCAATTTGCTAGTGGAGATAAATTCTACACTGAAGCAGAATTGATTTCCATGTATGATGTTAGCTCAATCACAGTGGTTCGTGCCTTGAATGATCTTGCTAAAGACGGATACATTGTTCGTCAACAAGGTAAAGGAACTTTCGTAGCTCGTGCCCGCAAGCATAAACTCGTTGAATTTCTGATGTAGAAATCTTCGAGACCAAAGACGATAAGGTAACTGTTCTTTCTATCGAACGCGGGAACGATCTTAAATATCTAGAAAAGCTCGGCCTACGTGGCGATCAATTCTACTACAAGATTGAACGTGTTCGTGAAACAAATGGCATCACCTATATCTATCACAGTTCATACATTCCTGAACAGTACATCAATGCCAACTATCCAAATCTTGAATACTATAGTTCTATCTATACTCGTTTCAAATTGGACTACCACATTCACATGAATGATGAGCATTTTGAAGAAATTAATGAAATTGTATTTCCAACTCCAGAACATGCCGCTTCTGTATTAGGAATCGACACTCATTTCCCAACTGTTTTCCAAACTAAGACAACTAAGCTTGAAGCAACTGGTCAAGTTTTGGAATATATCGAGACATATAAACGATCTGATTTCTACAAAATCAAATTCATTTCTTGTGATCGTGACCACTAATCTTTAAAAATCCTGAGGCGACTGTCTCAGGTTTTTTAATATACCCATTATAGCATCAGCTCCCTTCCCTGAGAATAGCATTTCAAGCAATTCTATAATTAGTAACCTTTTTACTAAAAAAATAGTCAAAATTAGAAAAAAATATCTTAATTTATAAATTATTCTATTTTTTTATAGTAATTCCCTCAAAAACTTGACTTTATTTTTAGTAAGAACATACAATAAAATCAGTATATGAAAGCGCTATTAAAAAGGGGGGTTAATGAAACCAGAAAATAAACAGCGCTTCTCTATTCGTAAATATGCAATCAGGGCCGCTTCTGTATTGATCAGATTTGCCTTTCAGGCTCAAGCGTCTCCAGTCGCTCCAGTAACAAATACTGAAGCTCCAACAAAATCAGAAGTAACTGGAGAAGCTAAGAAATCAGAACCAGAAGAGGTAGAAAAAAAAGTTGCTACAGTTGAGGGCTCCTTCAGCCAAAGAATATAAACTTCCTGAAACAGGAAGTCAAAGTTCAGAATAGTTGATTGCTACAGGTTTGATGGCTGCACTCACAGCTTATGGACTTAGCAAGAAAAAAGATTAAGCATAAATAAAAAGCGAGATTGTATCTCGCTTTTTATTTATGCTTAGTCACCCAAACCAATGCGTTCGAAAATTTCATCCACTCGTTTGGTGTAGTAAGTTGGGTTGAAAATTTCATCGATTTCTTCTTGGGTAAGGCGTGATGTTACTTCTGGATCTGCTTCGAGAAGTGGTTTGAAGTCAACTTGGTTATCCCATGATTGAGCTGTCTTAGGTTGTACCAAGTCGTAAGCTTGCTCACGGGTCATACCTTTTTCAATCAAGGTAAGCATAGCACGTTGGCTGAAAATCAAACCAAATGTAGAGTTCATGTTGCGGATCATGTTTTCTGGGAAGACTGTCAAGTTCTTAACGATGTTTCCAAAACGGTTGAGCATGTAGTCGATCAGAATAGTCGTATCTGGTGTGATGATGCGCTCAGCTGATGAGTGAGAGATATCACGTTCGTGCCAGAGAGCAACATTCTCATAGGTTGTCACCATGTGACCGCGGATAACACGCGCAAGTCCTGTCATGTTTTCAGAACCGATTGGATTGCGTTTGTGGGGCATTGCTGAAGACCCTTTTTGCCCTTAGCAAAGAACTCTTCCACTTCACGTTGCTCAGATTTTTGAAGACCACGGATTTCCGTTGCCATACGCTCGATAGAAGTTGCGATGCTGGCAAGAACTGCGAAGTACTCAGCGTGAAGGTCACGAGGAAGCACCTGTGTAGAGATTTCTTGAGCACGGATACCGAGTTTGTCGCAGACGTATTTTTCAACGAATGGTGGGATGTTGGCAAAGTTACCAACCGCACCAGAAATCTTACCAGCTTCCACACCAGCAGCCGCATGCTCGAAACGCTCGATATTGCGCTTCATTTCGCTGTACCAAGTCGCCAATTTAAGACCAAAAGTTGTAGGCTCAGCATGCACACCGTGGGTACGACCCATCATGATGGTAAATTTGTGCTCCTTAGCTTTGTCAGCGATGATGTTAGTAAAGTTTTCAAGGTCCTTACGGATGATGTCGTTGGCTTGTTTGTAGAGGTAACCGTAGGCAGTATCGACTACGTCAGTAGAAGTCAAACCATAGTGGACCCACTTGCGCTCCTCACCAAGAGTCTCAGAAACCGCACGCGTGAAGGCCACCACATCATGGCGAGTCTCCTGCTCGATTTCCAAAATACGGTCGATGTCAAAGTCCGCCTTCTCGCGAATCAAAGCCACATCTTCCTTGGGAATCTCACCCAACTCAGCCCATGCTTCATCAGCCAAGATTTCCACCTCAAGCCAAGCACGGTATTTATTTTCTTCACTCCAAATGTTCGCCATCTCAGGGCGAGAGTAACGTTCGATCATGTTATTAATTTTTCCTTTCTTTTGATGTTTCACATCAGTTGGCAACCGACAGTCGTTTTACTCAAATTCTTCTTTCCCAATCCACACAGACGGATAATGATCCAGTTTATTCAAATCCTTATCCAGTGGAACATCATAGATAGCTAAATAGTTTTCAGGATATTGAGCCGTTAGCTCTTCATACTTAGCTTTCACTTTTTCGTGATTGCTACTAGCATACAAGACTTCGACGACTGCTCCAGTCTTATCTTTTTCGACGAATGCGTTAACGATGAGTTGTATCATAGGCATGTCCTAAAAAAATCAATCCCTTCCCCAAATTCCTCAACCTCATCCGGCACATCACTAAACAAAGTCACATGTCCCATTTTGCGGTTGTGCTTTTGCCTCTATTTTTACCATACATGTGGAGGTGGGCGCTTGGATTTTTCTGTGACATATTTTTTTCAGCGGCCTCGACGTGCTGGCCGAGAACGTTGAGCATGACGGCAGGCGCATGTAGTCTGATAGCTGGTAATGGTGCTCCGAGAACACCGAGAATATGGGTATCAAACTGGGAGAAGTCACAAGCTTCAATCGAATAGTGGCCAGAATTGTGTGGACGTGGTGCAATTTCATTGACAATGATGTCATCAGCAGTCGCAAACATTTCCACGCAAAGGGTTCCATATAGCTTGAGCTGTTCTGCAATTCGCACTGCCATAGATTTGGCCTTTTCAGCTAGACTTTCTGAAATGCGGACAGGGACAATGGTTTTTGAAAGAATGTTGTTACGGTGGATATTTTCCTGAACAGGGAAGACTGTCACGTCCTTGCCATTACCTGACACGATGACAGAAATTTCAAGATCGAAATTGACGAATTCCTCCAAGACACAGTCTGCTGAATCTGCTAGTGCATAGGCTTCTTCCAAGTCTGCTTCTGAGCGAATAACCTTTTGCCCATGGCCATCGTAGCCTCCTGTCGCAGTCTTGAGGACATAAGTTTTAGAGAGGTCAATATCTGCTAAGTCTTGGCTTGATGTCACGACTTTGTAAGGTGCCACAGTGACTTGTGCCTTTTTGGAAAGAAATTCCTTTTCAAATACGGTTTTGGGAGATTCGAAGCAGGTCTGTTCCTTGTGGGAGCTGACCGTCTTGGATAACAGCATCCAAACCGTCAGCATCAACATTTTCAAACTCATAAGTGAGGACATCACATCGCTCAGCCAACTGACGAAGGGCGTCCACATCGTTATAAGGAGCTACGATGATTTCCGCCACACGGGAGGCTGGGCAATCAGCAGCAGGGTCCAGCGCGATAACCTTGTGCCCCATGTAGATAGCAGAAATGGCCATCATCTGACCCAGCTGACCGCCACCGATAATTCCGATTGTTTTAGATGAGCTCATTTGTAGACTCCTCTGCGATTTTTCCTTGTTCTTCTGCAAAATCTGCCAAAGCTGTTGCGATAGCCTGATCCTCTACTGACAAGAGACGGAGGGCAAAGAGGGCAGCGTTAGTCGCACCTGCTTCACCGATAGCCATAGTTGCGACTGGTACTCCACCTGGCATTTGAACGATAGAGTAGAGCGAGTCCACGCCACTAAGAGCACGTGATTTGACGGGTACACCGATAACAGGAAGGGTTGTTTTCGCTGCGACCATACCTGGCAAATGAGCAGCGCCACCTGCACCCGCGATGATGACCTTGATGCCACGGCTACGTGCTTCTTCGGCATGTTTGAACATGAGGTCTGGTGTACGGTGTGCAGAAACAACTTTCTTTTCGTAGGCTACACCGAAGCGGTCAAGGACTTCTGCTGTTTTTGCATGGTTGCCCAGTCGGATTTGGAGCCCATGATGATGGAAATAATTGGTTTAGTCATAATTTTTCCTTTTCTTTCCTTTCTTTTTTTAATCACCGTAGGTTGTGCGGGACGGAAGCAAACCTTCAGTTTCATTCCTAAACTTTGAGCCTAGGGTCTCAAAGTTTCCCCCGACCAGAACAGTAACATTTCTGGTCTTTTCACCACAGCGACCATTATCGTGTTTGGCGACTTCGTCGCATTATTCTTATATCTTTACTTAATTGCCTTGCTACCGATATCCGTACGATAGAAAAGGCCTTCTGTGTTTTGTTTGCTGAGTTCCTTGTAAATAATGTTTTGGCTGTCTTTGACGGTGTCTGCTGTTGTGACGAGCATGTAGACACGTCCGCCGTTTGAAAGAAGGTCTTGTCCATTTTCAGCGAATTTGGCACCGGCATAGTAAGTGATGATGTCACCCTCTGTCTTGGCTGGAAGTTTGACCCCCTTCTCATAATCGAGTGGGTATCCGTTTGAGGCTACAACAACGCCTAGTGTTACACCCTTGTCCATCCAAGTGATGGCTGGCTCTTTGCCTTCCAAAATGTCAGTAATGTTTTTCGCGAAGTCAGATGTTATACGAGGTAAGATAATTTGCGTTTCTGGATCTCCGAAACGAGCGTTAAACTCGATGACTTTAGGGCCGTCAGCTGTCAAGATAAGGCCAGCGTAAAGGACACCAGTGTAAGGACGACCTTCTTTAATCATACCTTCAAGGACTGGCTTGACAATAGTGTCAACCGCTGTGTCAACCACGCTCTGTGGCAAGTGAGGAACCGGCGCATAGGCTCCCATCCCACCAGTATTAGGGCCCTTGTCCCCATCATAAGCACGTTTGTGGTCCTGAGCCGTTGGCATAATGTAGAATTTATCTCCATTGACAAAGGCAAAGAGAGAAAATTCCCTCACCTGAAAGAAACTCCTCGATAACTACACGCGCACCTGAGTCACCGAATTTATTATCCAAAAAGCATCTCGTGTGCAGCCTCGACAGCTTGCTCAACCGTCTCCGCAACGACGACACCTTTCCCAAGGGCCAAACCGTCTGCCTTGACGACAATTGGTACGCCTTTTTTTCTTCGATATAGGCTTTGGCTTTATCAAAGTCTGAAAAAGTTCCATAGGCTGCTGTCGGAACGCCGTACTTGACCATGATTTCCTTTAGCAAAAATCCTTGGACCACTCCAGCTCCGCTGCCAATCTTGTCGGACCAAAGGCTTTGAGACCAGCTGCATTGAACTCATCCACAATCCCAGCCGCAAGGGCATCATCTGGACCAATGAAGGACCAAGCAATATTGTTGGCTTTTTGCAAACTCAATCAATTTAGAATGTTCGGAAATAGATATATTTATCAATTCCAGACCATCCAGAGTCATCCCTGTCATTCCCAGGAGCTACAAAGACTTTTTCAACGTCTTTTGACTCAAGCAACTTCTTAGCAATGGCATGTTCACGACCACCCGAGCCGACAACTAACAGCTTCATCTTTCAACCTCTTTTGCGAATTATTTACTAACATTATACCATAAACGTTCGTTTTTAATCTTGTTTCATTTCGCTTTTTAAAGCAAAAAGGAAAGAAAACTGTTTTTCTTCCCTTTTATTTTTCTTAATGTCTAAAATGTCTCACGCCTGTGAAGACCATAGTCAGGCCGTATTTATCAGCAGCTTCGATAGACTCTTGGTCACGGACTGACCCCCTGGCTGGATGATGGCCTTGACCCCTGCTTTAGCGATTTCTTCCACGTTATCCGCAAATGGGAAGAAGGCATCCGAAGCAAGGACAGCACCGTCAAGGCGGTCTTTAGCTTGGTCAATGGCAATACGGACGGAAGCCACGCGGTTGGTTTGACCAGGGCCAACGCCAAGTGTCATGTGATCATTAGTCACGATGATTCCGTTTGATTTGACATACTTGATGGCTTTCCATGCAAACTCAAGGGCAGTCGCTTCTGTCTCAGTTGGTTGGCGTTTGGTTACCACTTGCCAGTCAGCTGGGCTTTCTTTGATCACGTCTTGGTTTTGAACGAGGAGTCCACCAACAACACCTGTGTATTCTGCTTCCACTTCACTAGCGTCTTGGGCATCAAATGGCAAGGCAAGAATGCGTAAGTTTTTCTTTTTGTTGGTCAAAATAGCTAGCGCTTCATCCGTATAGCTTGGTGCGATGATGATTTCAAGGAAAACGCCGTGCATCTTCTCAGCTGTCGCAGCATCTACCTCACGGTTAAGAACGACGATTCCACCAAAGATAGAAACTGGGTCAGACTCATAAGCGTAATCCCAAGCAGTTTCGATGTCATCAGCTTGACCGATACCGCACGGGTTCATGTGTTTAAGAGCCACAACGGTTGGACGATCTTTGAAGTCACGGATGATACGGATAGCTGCATCCGCATCGCGAATATTGTTGAAGGACAATTCTTTACCGTTGAGCTGTTTCGCTGATGCAATCGAGTAATCCGTTGGCAAAGCTTTTTGGTAGAAGTCTGCATCTTGTTGAGGGTTTTCACCGTAACGCATAGCTTGTTTGAGATCATAAGTCAAAGTCAGTTTTTCTGGCTTACTTTCTCCGACTTGAGCTGTGAAGTATTCTGCAATCAAGGCATCATAAGCCGCTGTGTGACGGAAAACCTTGGCTGCCAAACGTTGACGAGTTTCGTAGCTTGTTTCGCCATTAGCTGCCAATTCGTCAAGAACAACAGCATAGTCAGCAGGGTCTACAACAACGGTTACGCTAGCGTGGTTTTTAGCTGCTGAACGAAGCATGGATGGTCCACCGATATCGATGTTTTCAACGGCATCCGCATAAGTCACGTCTGGTTTAAGAATGGTTTCCTTGAATGGGTAAAGGTTGACCACAACAAGGTCAATCAATTCGATTTTGTTATCCTTGGCTGCTTCCAAGTGGCTATCCAAGTCACGACGAGCGAGGAGACCGCCGTGGATATTTGGGTGGAGGGTCTTGACACGACCGTCCATCATTTCCGGGAAACCAGTCACATCATCGATAGCAATGGTATCAACACCAGCATTATCAAGGGCAACTTTAGTACCACCCGTTGAGATGATGTCCCAACCAAGTTTTTTGAGTTCTTGGGCAAATTCAACAATGCCCGCTTTATCTGAGACTGAAATAAGTGCTCGTTTAGTCATTTTTCTTCCTTTCATGTTCAAACTTTCTACCTACGTAATTTTCTTTTCATAAAGTATAGGGAGACGATTACCAAGACTCCCAAAATTATTGTCAGTAAAAATCTCCCCCAATAGGGAGTCTCAGGGAATAAGAAATTAACCAGTAAGCGTAAAATCACTGCTAAGGTGATCAAAGCAAGTGTTTCTAACCATTTTTTCATTTTTTCTCCTTTTGAATAAATAGGATTTTGAGGTGATTAAAGACTAATCTAACTCATATAAAAGGTAGTTATCAAAATTTATGATTCTTTTGAGGTAATCTCGGTCTGCTTTAGACAACTCAAATTCTGGAAAAGTCGCAATTAAACTGGACAAATAAAAATAATTCGGGTGTCTACGATAAGAAAAACCTGCTTGACCAAATTTCCCTTGACAAAAATCATAGGCAAGTTTTAATTCTTGACTTGTGACACCGTCTAAAATTTTATCTAACTCTGAAAGCTGACTTTTATCAGTATTTTCTATCATAGCTTTCACTGTGTTTGCTAAGACAAAAAGAAAATCATTAGTATTATCCAGTAGGATTGGTCTGTTAGATAACTTGTTCTTTAACTCCATATAGTATTGGTCAGTAATCATTTTTTCCTCTCCACTCCCAAACTATCCAAGACTTCTGGATAAAGTTTGTACTCTGTTTCGTGGATGCGAGTTTCGAAAGTATCAAGGGTATCCCCTTCAAGGCGTGGCACGCGAACTTGTTTGATGACCTTACCGGTATCAACACCAGAATCCACCCAGTGAATGGTCACGCCAGACTGGTCCACACCTGCATTCCAAGCATCCTCAATCCCATGAGCGCCTGGAAATTCAGGTAGAAAGCTGGGTGAATATTGATGATACGGCCTTCATAAGCCGCTAGCAAGGTTGCCCCAACGATTTTCATATAGCCTGCGAGACAAACCAAGTCAATCTGGTGCTCATCTAAGAGTTCGACGATGGCTCCTTCATAGTCTGCCTTATTCTCAAACTCTTTAAGTTCAAAGGCATAAGATAAAACCCCTAGCTTTTCGGCACGTTCTAAGACATAGGCATCACGATGATCTGAAAAGACAAATTCTACTGGAAATTGTTCCGCAATCACCTGAAAGTTTGAACCGTTTCCAGAGGCAAAAACAGCAATCTTTTTAGCCATTATTTTATCACCACACTCGCATCTGTCTTCTTGACAATCTGACCGATTTCATAAACTGGTTCGTCGAGAAGTTCTTTGACACGCTCTACATGTTCTGGTTTCACCGCAAGCATGAGACCAATCCCCATGTTGAAGATTTCAAACATTTCTTCATGTTTGATTTGGCCATATTTTTCAAGGGCTTTGAAAATTGGAAGGACTGGTACTTTGCTTTCGTCAATTTCAGCCGCCAAATCATCCGCGAACATACGTGGCACATTTTCGATGAAACCACCACCTGTGATGTGGGCAATTCCATTCACCAATTCTTCTTTGATGAGAGGCAAAGCCGCTTTGACGTAGATACGAGTTGGTTCAAGAAGAACGTCTTTAAGTTTTTTGTCTTCCAATTCTGGGAGGACTTCTTCACCTGTATAGTCCGCAAAAACACGACGTACGAGTGAGTAACCATTTGAGTGGATACCACTGGAAGCAAGTCCAAGAAGGACGTCTCCCTCTGCTACTTTTGAACCGTCGATGATTTGAGATTTTTCTGCAACACCAACAGCAAACCCAGCCAAGTCATAGTCGTCTTCGCCATACATACCAGGCATTTCAGCAGTTTCCCCACCGATGAGGGCCGCACCTGCTTGTACACAACCTTCAGCCACACCAGCAACCACTTGTTCTAGCTTAGCTGGTTCATTTTTCCCAGTTGCTACGTAGTCAAGGAAGTAGAGGGGCTCTGCACCTGCAGCGATGATATCATTGACACACATAGCCACACAGTCTTGTCCAATAGTATCGTGTTTGTCGTACTTGATAGCAAGCATGAGCTTGGTTCCAACACCGTCAGTTCCTGAAATCAAAACTGGCTCTTTAACACCTGTTTTTGAAAGGTCAAACATACCACCAAAACCACCAAGAGCTCCCATAACACCCGCACGTTCCGTACGTGCCACGTGCTTTTTGATGCGTTCTACAACCTCATAACCCGCTTCAACGTCCACACCCGATTGGGCATACGCATTTTTATTTGTCATCTTTGTCTCCTCTTCCTTTCCTTTAATGGAGAGTCTTTATCCGTCTATTTGTAAAAACTGATCTTGTCATCCAAACTTCTACGATAGTCTTCTTCATAGTCGTAGAGAGGCGTTGGGTAGTCACCGTCAAAGTAAGCGACACAGAGACCACCGTTCGGCGCATCTGTTTCGATGCCGATAGAATCAATCAAGCCATCAATCGAAAGATAAGTTAGGCTATCCGCACCAATGATTTGGCAAGTTTCCTCAACGGTATGATTAGCCGCAATCAGCTCCTGACGTGTCTGGATATCAATCCCGTAAAAACATGGATAGGCAAGAGCAGGACTCCCGATGGCAACGTGTACTTCTGATGCCCCCGCTTCTTTCAAAAGTTGGACAATGCGACGAGATGTCGTGCCTCGTACAATCGAGTCATCAATCATGACAACGCGTTTGCCTTTAACGACACCAGAAACAGCAGACAGTTTCATCCGAACCCCTTGCTCGCGTAATTCTTGAGTCGGCTGGATAAAGGTCCGTTGCGTATATTGGTTCTTGATGAGCCCCATTTCATTTGGTAGACCTGATTCTTCCGCAAATCCCATAGCTGCGCTAAGAGAGGAGTTTGGCACCCCGACTACGATATCAGCTTCATACTTGAACTCACGTGCCAGTTGGGCTCCCATTCTCTTACGAGCCGTATGGACATTGACTCCGTGAATATTGGAGTCGGGACGGGCAAAATAGATATACTCCATGGAACAGATAGCCAACTGAGTATCGTTTGTATAGCTGTCATACTGGATGCCATTGTCATCAATAATGACAATCTCGCCTGGTTTTACGTCGCGAATCCACTCAGCACCGATTACTTCAAAGGCACAGGTTTCAGATGAAACCACTACTGCTCCATTAGCCATTTTCCCGATTGACAGAGGACGGAAGCCATTTGGATCAAGCGTTGCAATTAACTTATCTTCAAACATCAAGAGATAGGCAAAACCACCTTTGACAAGACTGAGTGCTTCCTTGATTTTACCCATCAGGTTTGGATTGTGGCTACGGCGAATAAGGTGGGCCAAGATTTCAGAGTCAGAGGTTGAACTGAAAATCGCTCCTCTTTGTTCCAATTCTTGCTTGAGCGATTCTGCATTGGTCAGATTCCCATTATGAGCCAAACCAAACTGCATATCGTGAAAGCGGAAGAGGAAAGGTTGGATATTGTCTACAGAAGCTTCTCCCGCAGTCGCATAACGCACGTGCCCAATCGCTCCAGTTCCTGTCAATTTATCCAAATTCGCAGGATTTTTGAAGACTTCTGATAAAAGCCCCATATCACGATGACGCTTCAATTTCCCTTGGTCATTGGAGAGGATTCCTGCCCCCTCCTGACCACGGTGCTGAAGACTATGGAGTCCAAAATAGGTCAATTTGGCAGCGTCCGGGTGACCCCAGATACCAAAAACACCACATTCTTCATTAAGAGATTTTACTTCGTATGTCATTTTATATACCTAATTTTTATTTGTGTATCATTCCTTAACGATACTAGAGCGGAATGATACGGCAGAAGCTCGTTTCACTCGCAACAATAAATCATTTGCAATTGTCGTAAGTTAGATCTACTTGATTTTACATTTACTGATGATTATCTATTAGAAAATCTGCAAAGCCTATTTCCCAGTAAAGTATTTAACCGCTGATGCAAAGAGATATTGGTCTTTATTTCCTGGAATATTTGGAAGAGACCGTCTTCGAAACGTTCTGAGTGACCCATCTTACCAATAATTTGACCGTTCTTACTTGTGATACCTTCAATCGCATTGACAGAACCGTTAGGATTGTATTTTGAATCCATGCTTGGTTTGCCTTCGAAGTCAACATATTGGCTAAAGATTTGTCCATTGTCACGAAGTTCTGCAAATTCCTCAGCTGTCACGACAAACTTACCTTCACCATGTGATACTGGGATGGCATGGATGTCACCAACTTTCACTCCAGCAAGCCATGGCGAGTTCGTGTTGGCAATACGTGTTTCAACCATCTTGGCCACGTGTTGGTTGGCATCATTGTAGAAGAGGGTTGGACTAGTACTGCTTGCATCTTCAAAGTTACCATATGGAAGAAGACCTGATTTGACAAGAGCTTGGAACCCGTTACAGATACCGATAATCAAACCACCACCTTCGATGAAGCTATCGATGGCTGCACGTACTTTTTCATTGAGCAAGATGTTAACAATAAATTTAGCTGATCCATCTGGTTCATCGGCTACTGAGAAGCCTCCTGCAAAGAAGATAATGTTAGCTTTTTCGATATTGTCAACCATGGTGTCAACAGACTTGACAATAGCTTCTTCGTTAAGTGTTACAAATGGTACCAAGTTAACTTGAGCACCTTCTTTTTCAAAGGCCTTAGCTGAATCGTACTCAGAGTTCGTACCTGGGAACACTGGGATGTAAACCACTGGTGTCTCAACTGTTTCTTTAACTTTGATCACAGCATCTGACGCCACCGCAGGTACTCTTCCAGCTCTTTTGCTTGTGCAAATTCCGTTGGGTAGACCTCTTCCAATTTACCTTGGAAGGCACTGTCAAGCTTGTTTCCATCAAGCGTTACATCATTGACAGTAAGTGTAAAGTCAACTGTTGTTTGTCCAATCTTGGCAACACCTGCAATATCTTCCGGAGATGTGAAGACGAATCCACCCAATTGAGCTGTTAGGGCAGTCTCAAGATTTTCAAGGGTTACAGTGGCACCAATATGGTTACCAAATGTTGCAAGGGCAAGAGCTTCAAGGATACCACCATATTTGACCGCTGATGCTGCTGTCACTTTGTGGTCAGCTTGGATGGCTTCAAATTTAGCAAAGTTAGACTTGATCAGATCAAAGTCAATTTCTTGGGCCAAAGCTTGACCTGGGATGTAATAGATATTTTCACCAGCAGCTTTAAATTCTGGAGAAAGGACCTTACGGCTATCTGCAGTTGTGACACCAAAAGCAACCAAGGTTGGTGGTACTGTCAATTCTTCAAAGGTACCAGACATAGAGTCCTTCCCACCGATAGATGGCAACCCAAGTTGAATCTGAGCTTCAATGGACCCAAGAAGAGCAGCTACTGGTTGACCAAAACGCTCTGCTTGTTTATCCATACGCTCGAAGTATTCTTGATAAGAGAAACGAGCCTTAGACCAGTTTGCGCCAGCAGCAACCAAACGGGCAGTTGCTTCGATGACCGCATAAGCAGCACCATGATATGGAGACCATTCGGCTACATAAGGGTTGAAGCCTTGCGCCATGACAGAAGCCGTATGCGTCACGCCATGTTGAACTGGCAATTTCTGAACAGAAGCTTCCGTTGGTGTGATTTGGTAGCGACCACCAAGTGGGTGATTGACTGTTGAACGACCAACTGAGCTATCAAAGATGGTTTGTAAACCTTTTTGACTTGCATGGTTAAGGTCAGCCAAAACTTCAAGAGTATCAGCTTCAAGGGTTTCAGCAGATGTTTGACGTTCTTCTGGAAGATTAACATCCTTGTCAACTACCTTAGCATCCACAACTACACGTACACCGTTTGTATCAAGGAAACGACGTTCCAAATTAACGATGGTTTCGCCATTCCAGTGCATAACAAGATTTGGTTTTTCAGTCACTGTCGCAACGACAACAGCATCAATATTTTCTTTATTACATTCAGCAACGAAGGCGTCTACATCATCTGGACGAACCACTACAGCCATACGTTCCTGAGATTCAGAAATGGCAATTTCTGTACCGTTCAAGCCTTGATATTTCAATGGCACTTTGTCTAGATCAATTTCAAGACCATCTGCCAATTCACCGATAGCCACACAGACACCACCAGCACCAAAGTCATTTGATTTCTTGATCAGACGGGTCACTTCTCCATTACGGAAAAGACGTTGAATCTTCCGTTCTTCGATAGCGTTCCCTTTTTGAACCTCAGCACCAGCTGTTTCAACAGATTCAACCGTTTGAACTTTAGAAGAACCTGTCGCACCACCGACACCGTCACGTCCAGTCTTCCCACCGAGCAAGATAATCACGTCACCTGCTTCAGGTTTTTCACGGACAACATTTTCCTTAGGAGCCGCACCGACAACGGCACCTAGCTCCATACGTTTAGCAATGAAACCTGGGTGGAAGTATTCACGAACATAAGTTGTTGCCAGACCAATTTGGTTCCCATATGAAGAATAACCATGAGCCGCTGTTTTAGAAATCACTTGTTGTGGCAATTTCCCAGCGCGAGTTTCTGAAATCGGAGCTGTAATATCGCCAGCACCTGAAATACGCATGGCTTGGTAAACATATGAACGACCTGACAATGGGTCACGAATGGCCCCACCGATACAAGTAGCAGCCCCACCAAATGGTTCGATCTCCGTTGGGTGGTTGTGGGTTTCGTTCTTGAACATGAGAAGCCATGGCTCTTTGACACCATTGACATCCACGTCAATTTCAACAGAGCAGGCATTGATTTCATCAGACACTTCCATATCATCCAAACGACCATTGGCACGCTCATAACGACCGAAAATAGTCGCCATATCCATCAAGGTCTGAGGTTTTTCCGTACGTCCCAACTCATCACGCATGGCAATATACTTGTCATAAGTCGCTTGCAATTGTTTTTCAAATTTAGAAGCTGAGAAGTCGATATTCTTCAACTCCGTCTCAAAAGTTGTGTGACGGCAGTGGTCAGACCAATAAGTATCCAAAACCTTCAACTCAGTCTCAGTTGGCACACGTCCAATAGACTTGAAGTAATCTTGAATGAAGAGAAGGTCATCCACTTCCATGGCCAATCCTTGCTCTGCCTTATACTGTGCAAAATCTTCTGCTGTATAAGTTTCAAAGAAATCCAAGTTTGGAATGGTCTTGTCAGACTCAGAGAAATCCTGTTTCGCAATACCAACAGTGATATCTTTGAAACGAGAGTCCACTGGGTTCAAGAGGTAGTTTTTGACAGCTTCCAATTCATTCGCATCAATATCCTTATTGACCAAGTAAAGTTGTGCTGTGTTCACCGTTACATCATTTGAACTACCAAGCAAAAGCAAAGCTTCCTGTGAAGATGCCGCACGTTGGTCAAATTGACCAGGCAAACTTTCGATAGCAAAGAAAGCATGTTTCTCAAGATCTACCTTGATTGTAGCTTCATCCAAAACAGTATCGGTCACTTGTTCAGAGAAGATGTGTTTTTCCGCACGCGCAAACAAATCCTCTGCCAAACCAAAAACATCATAAACCTGAACAATCCGAAGATCATTCAAGGTTTTCAACTGAAGATTATGCTTTAATTCTTTTACTAAAGAGTGAGATTTCACACGAAAATCAGCTTTTTTCTCAACGAAAATACGTTTATCCATTTTAGTTCCTTTATCTATTTCTACTTAAAGATTGTAGTGGCGACCAAGTAAAACTTTACTTCAATCCCTGCAATTTCTCTAACACAACCTTATAAACATCCGTTAGACTGCCCAAATCTCTACGGAAAACATCCTTGTCCATATGGTGCCCTTCAGCATCCCAAAGGCGGCAGTTATCTGGTGAGAATTCGTCTGCCAAGATAATTTTGCCATCCTTATCAAAACCGAATTCCAATTTGAAGTCAATCAAACGAAGACCAATTTGTGCAAACCAATCTTTCAGCAATTCATTGATACGACGCGTTTCTTCCTTGATATAAGCAATTTGTTCATCATTGGCAATATCCAAGAACTTCACATGCTCATCATTGATAAATGGATCGTCCAACTCATCGTTCTTGTAGTAAAATTCAACGATAGGAGTTTTCAAGTCCAAACCTTCTTCAACACCGAAACGTTTTGAGAAAGAACCCGCAGTCACGTTACGAAGCACAACCTCCAAAGGAATGATTTTCACTTTCTTGTTGAGTTGTTCTGTGTCAGAGATACGTTCGATAAAGTGAGTAGCCACATCCGCAGCATTCAATTTTTCAAAAATAAGAGACGAAATCTGATTATTGAGTACACCTTTCCCCTCTATGGTCTCTTTGCGAGCTCCATTCAGCATAGTGGCCTGGTCCTTGTAGACCGACTTAATCACATTTTCGTCTTCTGTAGTATAGATATCTTTAGCTTTTCCCGTATAAATAAGTTTACTGGACATTTTATTGTTCGCCTTTCGCATTACTTTACATCATTCTAACACAACATACACTAAAAAAATCAAATATTAAACGAACTATATTTGATTTCATATCTGAAAAAGTACAGAAAAAAATCGCAAACGATTTTTTTCATTTGCGATTTTCTAAGATTGATTTGAATTAAAATGAGAACTTTATTCTTGTTTCAGAAGGAAAAATAAGTATTCAGAATCACAAAGTAGATATAAAAAGAGTATCTTAAACTATTTTTTTCATTCTACTGCTAAATTCTCATACATTCTTTTTCGGTAGGGTATGTCAATCTCACTATTACACACTACCAAAATCTTAATTGAACCAAATTATTACTACTAATTAATCAATTTGTCTTAATCAAGTAAGGAACTAATAAAAACTGCACTCCAAAAGTTAGATACAGAAATCTAATATTTAGAGTGCAATTCATTTACTTTATTTTTTATTATTAGTTATTCAAGGCTGCTGCCATTGTCGCTGCAACTTCAGCTTCAAAGTCATTTGCAGCTTTTTCGATACCTTCACCAACTTCAAAGCGAGCGAACTCAACTACTGAAGCGTTAACTGATTCAAGGAATGCTTCAACTGTCTTGCTGTCATCCATGATGTAGACTTGTGCAAGAAGTGTGTAAGCTTGGTCAACTTTAGTGTTGTCAAGCATGAAGCGATCCATTTTACCTGGAATAATTTTATCCCAGATTTTTTCTGGTTTACCTTCTGCAGCCAACTCTGCTTTAATGTCAGCTTCAGCTTGAGCGATAACTTCATTAGTCAATTGTGCTTTAGATCCGTATGCCAAGTGTGGAAGAGCTGGTTTGTTAACCATAGCACGGCTTTCGTTATCTTGGTCGATTACGTGGTTCAATTGAGCCAACTCATCTTTAACAAATTGCTCATCCAATTCTTTGTATGAAAGAACTGTTGGTTTCATCGCAGCGATATGCATTGAGATTTGTTTAGCAAGTGCTTCATCTCCACCTTCAATAACAGAGATAACACCGATACGTCCGCCGTTGTGTTGGTAGGCACCGAAGTGTTGTGCATCTGTTTTTTCAAGTAAAGCAAAACGACGGAATGAGATTTTTTCTCCGATAGTTGCTGTTGCAGATACATATGCAGCTTCAAGTGTTTCACCTGAAGGCATTGTCAAAGCAAGAGCTTCTTCGTTGTTAGCTGGTTTTCCTTCAGCGATTACTTTTGCAGTTGCATTTACCAATTCAACGAATTGAGCGTTTCGCAACGAAGTCAGTTTCAGCATTTACTTCAACCACTGCTGCAACGTTACCGTTCACATAAACACCAGTCAAACCTTCAGCAGCAACACGGTCAGCTTTCTTAGCAGCCTTAGCCATACCTTTTTCACGAAGCAATTCGATTGCTTTTTCGATGTCACCGTCAGTTTCTACAAGTGCTTTTTTAGCGTCCATAACACCAGCACCAGATTTTTCACGCAACTCTTTAACAAGTTTAGCTGTAATTTCTGCCATTTTGATTCTCCTATATTTTTTAAAAATAGGAGAGCCGGGCTAAGCCCCGCCCTCCTAGGTAATTACTATTTATACGAATTAAGCGTTGTCGCCTTCAACAACTTCAACGATTTCTTCGATTGAGTCTGCTTGAGCTTCTGAAGCTGCAAATTCTGCTTCAACTGCTGCTACAGCATCTTCACCTTGGCGACCTTCGATGATAGCATCTGCCAATTTAGCTGTGATCAACTTAACTGCGCGGATAGCGTCATCGTTAGCTGGGATGATTACATCGATATCATCTGGGTCAGTGTTTGTGTCAACCATCGCTACAACTGGGATACCCAATTTTTTAGCTTCTTTAACAGCGATTTGCTCTTTATGTGGGTCAACTACGTACATTACATCTGGGATACGAGGCATATCTTCGATACCACCCAAGAATTTTTCAAGACGAGCGCGTTGTTTGTTAAGAAGTGCAACTTCTTTCTTAGGAAGAACGTCGAAGATTCCTTCTTCTTCCATGCGTTTGATTTCTTTCAAACGAGCGATGCGTTTTTGGATTGTTCCCCAGTTAGTAAGGGTACCACCCAACCAACGGTGGTTGATGAAGTATTGACCTGAACGTTCTGCTTCTTCTTTAACAGCGTCAGCAGCTTGTTTCTTAGTACCAACAAACAATACAACTGCATCATTAGCTGCTGCATCACGCATAAAGTCGTATGCTTGGTCAGCGTATTTTACAGTTTGTTGCAAGTCGATAACGTGGATTCCGTTACGCTCAGTGAAGATGTACTTAGCCATCTTAGGGTTCCAGCGACGAGTTTGGTGACCAAAGTGTACACCAGCCTCAAGAAGTTGTTTCATTGAAATTACTGCCATGAGTATTTCTCCTTTTTTGTTTTTTCCTCTTCTCGATTTCAGCTTGCAAAACAACCCAAAGGCAACCGTTTCACAATTCATCAAGAATGAGTATTATCGTTCACACGACAAGTTTCATTTTATCATAATTTGAGCTTTATTTCAAGTAATTTTGTTATTTTCTCCTTATTAAATTACTCGTAAACACTCTAAATTTAAAACATCTCAACATATACTGCTGAGATGTTCTAATAGCTAATTTTTAAAAATTTAATGTAGTAGCAAAATAATTAGTTTATCCTATCTACTTCGAAGTTTCTTGCGCATTTTATAAGCTAGATTAAACAAGAAGTACAATGAACTAGTTGGGTAGTTAAACTCCCCAGCAAATTCCTCAATAGTGGGATTAAATTTAGATTTAAAAATTAAATAATCCACCCTCTAAGTTGTTTTCAATTCCACCCATATTATGAGTCTCTGCCCCACGTTCAAATGAATGTTGAGCAGTCTCAAACCATGTTGGAATAGCAGGTTGATAGTGTCTAAATTCTTCATTCATTCCAGCATATAAGTTTTCAGATGTTTTCCCAAATTCGATGGTCAAAGTTCCAGACAATGGGACAACACTATCCCCTCTATCAATACAGCTCTTGAGAAAAGCAATTTCTTCTTCTAATCGTTCTCTCTCTTGCTGATTATCTTTTACTTTACCTTCTTTCGTTTTATCTGTAAACTTCTGCGCTATTTTTAGATTCTTTTCGAGTTGCTTTTCAACTTCTATCAGTCTATTTGGTAAATCTAAATAGCTTAGCGTGATAAAGGAGTGGTTAGGATAAATAGTCAGTAATTTTTGATAATAATCTTTGCCTCGTAAACTAATGTTCTTACGAGACTCTGTTTTCTTCATTAAAAATGAAAATTCATCTAATAAATCAAGTCCGCCAAATTTCACTTCCAATCCTTTATTTCTTGCAGTTCGGATGGCCTGTCTAGTAGACTTAGAAAGTTGATCCAGTGAGAAATTTTCTTTATGAATATTAGCTTGAAAACGTGGCTGTATGTTTTCTGCCATATCCTTGGTTAAGCCAGTCCAATGAACCTTATTTTTTTTCAATTCTTCAATAATTTCTAAAGTCCTAGAATTTTGGACAACTTCTTGGCCAATAAGACCTCTACTGATAAATAAACTTGGATCAAATTTAACCATTATTGCATGGCTTTTTTTAGCAAGTTTTTTCAACGTCAAAAGTACAAACTTCAGAAGTTCTTTATCTTCATAGTCAATTACAGGACCTCGTGGAATATAGAACATAGAAAGTCCTAATGGTAGTGGCTGAATTAAGATATTCACTACTCCAACTAGTTGATCCTCTTTATAAAAGCCAACTCTCTCATTCCCCCAAGTATCCTTTATCTTGGACCAATCACTACTCTGCAATAAATTTCCTTGAGGATGATTTTCTAAAAACAAATCCCACTCTTTCACATCAACATTTATTTTATACGTAAACATAACTTCAACACCGACTCCCTTAGAAACCATTTTTTTATCAACATGCTATACTCGTACTAAATCCCTAAGTTTCATTTTACTTTAACTAAAAAAACTATAAAAAAATAGAAAAAATAAGTTCAAGTAATTATATAATGAAATTTATTTTTCAGCACTATACAAAGGGTGAGATTCATAAAACCTCACCCTAATTTTAGTAATAATCAGTATATTAGTTTGGATAAATGTATCTTACTGTACCACGTGATGCTGTAGGATTAAACCATCCACGATAATTTCCGATTGGTTGAGTTCCACTACCATCATAGTTACATTCAGAAACTTGAATACGAGTTGATGATTCAACTGCTGTAACAACTGCTACGTGTCCGTATCCTCCATCATCCCATGAAGCAATTGCTCCAACTTGTGGTGTAGAACCTGTACGGAAACCTGCAGCCGCTGCACTTGCAGCCCATTGACCACCATTTCCCCAGTAATCGCCAGCCCATGGTGCTAAAGTTTTTGCTCCCCATGTACATTGACCTACTGGATAACTTGAAGCGTTTGTACTATATGTAGGACGTTGGCTTAAAGGAGTTGGTGCAGGTGTGTAACTTGAGTCATCGTCTGATGATGAGCTTGAAGTTGCTTGTACTTGTGCTGCAAAGGTTGTATTTGCTGAAGCAGCAACTGTTTGTTGTTGACTTGTTTGTTTCGCTTTGTATGCTGCTTCTGCTTCAGCTGCTGCCTTAGCTTCTGCTTCAGCTGCTGCTTTTTGCTCTAACAAAGTAGCTTTTTCACTTTCTGCGGTAGCTTTTTCTGCTGCAAGATTCAACTCAGCGGCTTTCAATTCTGCCTGTTTTGTTGTCAAGGCTTGAGCGTCATCAGCAAGTGTTTGTTGATTGGCAATAACTGTGTTGATTGCATTATTGTTTGCAACTTGTTTTTCAGAGATAGCTTTTTTATCTTCTTTTTGTTGTTGCAACATTTTATTGTTTGCTGAAACAATTTCACTCATAGCTGCTACACGAGAAATAGCTTCTGTGATTGAGTTAGAGTTAATAATTGTATTAATGTAGCTTGTAGCAGTTCCGTTAGTTTGTGCACTTCGAGCTTGGTTTTCAAGCGATTCATTTCGAGCTACGATGTTTTTTGAAAGCTCTGTGATTTCACCTTCAAGTTTTTTAGACTCTTCTTGAAGTTTTTCATTCTCAGCTTGCAACTTTTCTTGTTCCGTTTGAATAGCTGTTACTTTAGTTTGAATCTCATCAACTTGTTTTTGAGCTTCCTTTTGTTGTGTTGTCAATTCACTAATTTTGCTATCTTGAGCAGCAATTTTTTCATTTGTTGTATTGGCTTGGACACTTGAAAGCACAGTTCCTTGTGAAACCAATACTGTACTTAATAAGAGTGATGCTAGAATTTTTTTCTTCATAGTGTAAATACTCCTTCTTTAAAAAAAGACAATACTAGTATATCAAAAAGGCCTAATAAATATTACGCCTTTATTACAGTTTTGTTTCTTTCTTATAGATATTTTTTTCAAAAAAATATATTGGAAAAACTAACATCCATATAAAATTCAATATCATAGTAGGACCCAGACTATAAACTATAAAAACAGGTAGATTTTCTGCAGTCAATCCTACCACATGTGCTAGGATAAAGCTACCAAATTCAAATATAAAAGTCATCATTAAAACTGCTAGCAATCGAGTCCATCTATTTGACAAAATAACTGAGTTGCTTTTATATACGATTGCTCCAATAATCACAAAAAGAAGACTGGCTATCCCTATCAGATGGAAGAAATAGATATCGTATATAAGTCCTAGAACCAAGCAATAGGCCAAAAACAGATATTCTGATACTTCGATTGTCTCGAATAATAAGAAGATGAAGATGAAGTGGCTTATAATTTGAAAATGTGGGAAAAAGCTATTTACAAATTGTCCTAAATGGCTATCTATTAAAATGATTACGGGCAAGAGCAAAAACATACCTATTTGCTTAAAAAGTCTCATGATGGATTCCCCACTAACTCTACGACTTTAAGATTCATTGGATCAGCATGCATTTTAACCATAACTTCTCTTGTCAGATAATCATTGGTAGGGGTCACAGATACGACTTCTCCTACAGGAATGTCTGTGACATTGAAATTCCCCAAACCTCCAGTTACCACTTTATCACCTTGACTAATATCTCCACTATTATTTAGCTGACTAATTTTCAGTAGTTCTTTTTCCTTGTCATAGCCAACGATAATACCATAAATACTACTAGATCCATGCTGAATTTTAACAGAAATTTTCTCTGTATTTTCAGCATTTGTTAATAAATTGACCACAGTTGAGTTATCTTCTACGTTTTCAACGCTTCCAACCAATCCTCCACCAGAAACAACAAGCATACTAGTTGTTACACCTTGTTGCGAACCAACATTAACTGTTAACTCTTGTTTCCAAGTCGCCGGAGTTCTCATGATAATATCCGCAGCAATTAGCTTAGTCGCATTCAATTTTGACTTCATATCTAGTAATTGACGCAGTTGTTCATTTCTTCTTTTAAGCGATCTGCTTCATTCTTTTCTTTTTCCATTTGATAGAATTCTTTTTTGAGAGTTTCATTCTCATTGTAAGCTCTCGTCAAATTTCCTAAATCTGACTTTGTAGATTCTAACCATTGAAATGGTTTTTGCACAATTCTATCTATCAGAGAAATGCCATCTCCAGCTTTTGTCACAACTGTGTTTGATTGTGTTGTCACTAAAAAAACAGAAACTACTAGTATAACGACAAATAGAACAATGATATATTTTGATTTTTTAAAACGGTTCATACCTCTACCCTATCTCATTCTATACTTCACTTTAGGATTTCAACAAAAATAGAATCAAACCCAACACACATACCAGGAGTAAGGCCACACTATCTTTATTCATCCAATTCAACTGCCGGTACTGACTGCGTCCGTTACCACCTTGATATCCTCTAGCCTCCATGGCTGTAGCAAGAGAATCCGCTCGTTTTAAACTCGTAGCGAATAAAGGAATCAAAATAGGAATCATAGCCTTAACTTTTTGGATTATATTTCCTTCTCCAAAATCAACACCACGCGCCTTTTGAGCGTTCATAATTCGAATCGTATCATCCATTAAGGTTGGTACAAAACGTAAACTCATAGACAACATGAGTCCGATTTCATGAACAGGAACCTTAAATCTTTTCAAGGGTCCAAGCAAGGACTCAACTGCTGTAGCCAAGCTTAATGGCATGGTCGTCAAGGTAAGTAAGGTTGAGAAAAAGATAATCAACACAAAACGGCAAAAAATGATTCCCGCCTGCTCAATGCCATGACTCGTTATTTTAATAAACCCCATCTCGAACAAGACATCTCCACCAGAGATAAAGAAAAGTTGAAAAAGGGTTGTAAAAGCAATCAGAAAGAACATAGACCGCAAACCTTTTATGAAAAAGGATAAGGGGACCTCAGATAAGGCTACAAATATACCTGTTACAACGAAAAGGATCACATTAGTTATTGGATTATTGGCCCAAAAAACGATCATAATCAATAAAATCATTGCCACTAACTTACTACGAGGATCCAAACGATGAACAATCGAATTTCCTGGTATGTAACGACCTAAAATCATGTTATCCATTGATGAACTCCTTAAACTCCTCTATCGTTATCGGCAATTGTTTAAAAGAAACCCCTCGTTCAGCTAGCCTTTGAGCAAATCTTGTGATTTTTGGAACACCTAATTGGATTTTTTCCATAAATTCGACATTTTGAAAAACAAGACTTGGCTTCCCACTCTTGACCAACTTTCCTTTTTCCATCACATAAACTTGGTCAGCAAATTCGGCCACGTCATCCATCAGATGGGTCACTAAAACAATCGTGATACCATCCTGATGAAGTTTTTTAAACAAGGCCATTAACTCTTTTCGACCAATTGGATCCAAACCAGCTGTTGGCTCATCTAAGACCAAAATGCTAGGCTCCATCGCCAAAATACCAGCAATCGCAACCCTTCTCATTTGTCCGCCTGAAAGCTCAAAGGGACTACGTCCAAAGAGTGACTCATCAATTCCTACTAAAGCTAGTTTTTCACGCGCAATAGCTTCTGCCTCTTCTACAGAAACTCCAAAATTTTGAGGTCCAAAAGCCACATCTTTTAAGACAGTCTCCTCAAAGATTTGATTTTCTGCAAACTGAAAGACTAAGCCCACTTGTTTGCGAATTTGACGAATTTGCTTATTGACGGATGTTGATGTAATTAATGTCTCAAAGACACGAACACTTCCTTCTGTAGGAACTAGCAAACCATTCAAAAGTTGAAGGATTGTAGACTTTCCGCTTCCTGTATGCCCAATAATCGCAGTATAAGAGCCATCCTCTATTGTCAAACTGACATCAGACAAGGCAACTGAGGCAAACGGCGTTCCTTCTTGATACGTATAACTAACATTGTCTAGAATAATTCCCATAAAGCCTCCTCAAGTTCCTCTTCTGTAAGATAGAACTCTGGCAAATTCAAACCACTAGTACGTAATGATTCTTTCAATTGGTTGACAAAGGGTTGATCTAAGCCGATTTGATCTAAATCTGACCTAGAAAATAGTTCTCTAGGAGTACTAGTTGATTCGATTTCTCCTTTTTTCATCACCAAAATACGGTCACTCATGGCCACCTCATCTAAGTCATGTGTAATTGAGATTACTGTCATTTGGTGATCTTGGCGAATCTTTTGGACAATCTTAATCAACTCTAGACGCCCCTCTGGATCCAACATGCTTGTAGCTTCATCCAAAATTAAAATATCTGGTCTCAAGGCGACAACGCCTGCAATGGCAACCCTCTGCTTCTGGCCTCCCGATAAGCGAGCTGGTTCCTTTTTAGAAAATTCTGCCATGCCAACCAATGATAAAGCTTCAGTAACTCGAACCTCCATCTCTTCAAGTGGAATCCCTTGGTTTTCTAGTCCAAAAGCAACGTCATCTTCTACGGTTGCCCCCACGAATTGGTTATCAGGATTTGAAATACCATACCAATCTTACGTCTTTTTTCCCAGACGTTTTCCGGAGTTAGGCAATCACCGTCTATCCAAATTTCTCCAGATTCCGCTTCTAGCAAACCGTCAATCAAGCGAACAGTTGTTGATTTTCCACTACCATTATGACCAACGATAGACAACCATTCTCCACGTTTCACGTGAAACGAAATGTTATGAACATCATAGTGTTCTTGATCTGTCTGATATTGAAATGACAGATTCTTAATTTTAATAATCGATTCCATATCTAGCGAAAGGTTCCTTTAAACAAATACGCGCTTCCCTTGAAGTAATCATAACCAGAATAAACTGTAAAGAACAAAGCGATATAAAGAGTTATCTGACCAAGTAAATTCCAATGAAATAACAAGAAGATAATCGCAAACATCTGGCTAAATGTTTTTATTTTTCCTGGCATTGCTGCAGCTAAAACAGTTCCACCAGTTTCAACTAAGAGTAGGCGCAACCCAGTAACCGCAAGTTCTCGGCAAATGATAATAGCTACTACCCAAGCAGGAGCCATATTTAGACCTACTAGCATGATAAAGGCCGACATAACTAACAACTTATCTGCCATTGGATCTGCGAATTTTCCAAAATTGCTAACTACTTGCCATTTTCTAGCTAAATAGCCATCTAGATAGTCAGTGATACTGGCAATGGCAAAAATAATTGCTGCTATTTTATGTAACACAGGAGACTGTCCAAATGATAGAAGGAGAACAAAAATCGGAATAAATAAAATTCTACCAAGCGTAAGTATGTTAGGAATATTCTCTTTTTTCATTTTATCCTTCCTTAATTTGAACTTAATTTCAATGTAATCCAGCCAGTTTGACCAGTTAATTTCGAAGTATCAATTTCCTTATTATCGATCTTGATTTTCACGCCTTTGACAACACCTAATGTGATAGTTACTGGAGAGCCTTTAGAAACTGTTGTTTTGGCCATCTTATTATTAGGCTCAAGAGTTGTTCCTCCAGCCAATTCAGTATCTGAAACACTAATCCAGCTTGTTGCATCCGTCACAGATAGTTGAAGTTCGGCAGTATCTTTAGCAGTTTTATATTCTACCGATATAACATCTCCCCTGACCAGAAACCGTCACAGTTGATGCGTCGCTCGAACTTGATGGGCTAGTGGTTTGATTGCTAGTTGTTGTTTCACTACTTGTAGCACTTGTTGTCGTAGTCACAACATTATAGTTGGCTGAAGTTGTTGCTGTCGGTTGTGTTTGAATGTAATTCCAAACATAATAAGAAACAAAAATTATAATAGATAAGGAGAAGAGAATAAAGTAAAACAGAGGGAGCAAGGAACGTTTCTTGCGATTAGAACGTCTACGACCTGATAGTTCTATCTCATCAACATCAACTTCCTCATAGGTAATCATACTCCCTGAATCATAAGCATCTAAAACAAGATTTTCATCCAATTCAACTGCCCAAGCATACTTCCTCAAAAAAGAACGTGTATAAAAAGGGCTTGGCAATTGGTCGAAATCATCTGATTCTAAAGCCTCAAGCAGATTCAGTTGAATGTCTGTCTTGCGCTGCAATTCCTCTAAACTCAAACCTTGGTTGATTCTTGCTAAACGTAACACTTCACCAATTGTTTTTTTTCTCATACTTACCATGCCTTCTTTCTAGTTTATTTTATATTTCGATAGCTATAGTGGAAAAATTGTAAATTCAACTATTTCACTATTATCGATAAAATGATGTCCTACCTCAAGAACATCATCCAAGGTCATTTCCTGTATAATCTTTGGTAAATCAAACAGGGTTGTTTCGTCAGAATGTGACTGATATTGGGTCGCAATAAATTCTAAAGAGTTCATACTATGGATAAATTCTCCATAAATTTCACTTTTGATTAAATCAAGATGTTCTTCCGAAATATCTGCATCAGTAACAAAGTTCTGAATCGCCTTTCGGAATTGATGCGAAATTGACACAGGCTCTTTCGTGTCCATTGTCAGCATCAAAAAGTTAAAACGTCGATTGATCTCAACTTCTAAAGATAATGAAGAATCTAATTTCCCAGTTTCATACAAACTATGAAATCTTTTAGAGGTCCAACCAAACATCATCGTAAATAACGCTCTTAATAGAACGCTATATCGATAGCAATCCTGATGACCCATATCAGAATTCGTTCGGACTCCTATTGCTAATTTAGGTGATGCAACATCCATACGAATGCTCTCAACCTTCTTTACAGGGTTTAAAGCGATTGGTTCTTTTGGATTTTGAACTATACAACCTCCAACATCCTTTTGCGAAAAATAATTCTGCATCAACTCTAAATCAAAATTTCCAACGAGGAAAATTTGGCTATTGACAGGAGTGTAAAATTCATCAAAATTGTCCCGTAGATCCTCTAAACTAATATCTTCTATCGAATCTTCAGTCCCAACAATATCTGAAGCTAGTGGAGTTTCCGGATATAGATTTGCAAGTGTTTTAAAGAACAAGCAAGAATCAGGATCATCCTGATACATTTCGCGTTCTTGTTGAATAATATCCTTTTCTCGTTCAACAGATTCTTCAGTAATGTTAAAGCTAGTAACAAGCTCGTCAAGCAAGTCCAAACACTCAGCGACATTGTCAGAGGTTGAAAAAAGATAACTTGTATTTGTAAAGCTTGTAAAGGCGTTACTATCTACACCTAATTTGGTAAATGCAACCATGATATCTTCAGAATTTTCTCTTTCAAAAAGTTTATGTTCTAAAAAATGAGCAATACCCTTAGGATATGTTTTCTTTTTACTATCTCTAACTGTAAACTCAGTGTCAATTGAACCAACATAGACAGTTACTACACCATAAACTTCGTTAAAATCATTTTTTTAGGAAGTAAAGAAACTGTCAAT